>Ga0209125_1000116_pt1 | contig 135946 bp, 137 predicted proteins | sample BarGraIncub1131A_FD_184503 | JGI IMG/M metagenome (GOLD analysis project Ga0209125, IMG submission 184503) | Arctic peat soil microbial communities from Barrow, Alaska - Barrow Graham LP Incubations 11-31A (SPAdes) (version 2) | ecosystem: Environmental > Terrestrial > Soil > Wetlands > Peat... | reverse complement strand
TGAACAACCAACTATGTTATCTTTCTGGATCTAAAGTTAAAAACAAGACCGGAAAACCTGAATTACAGATTGTTATATCGTACAACAAACCTCAGGATGCACTGGAAATATACAAAGAACGTTGGCAGATTGAAACTGCTTTCAAAGGCTTAAAAACAAGTGGGTTCAATATTGAAGATACTCACTTGACAGATATTGAAAGGATTGAGAAACTACTTGCATTGGTTACCGTAGCTTATACATGGGCTTACGTGGTCGGTAATTATTTACACCAATACGTGAAACCAATTCAAATCAAAAAGCATGGAAATAAGGCTAAAAGTATTTTTAAACACGGATTATCATACGTGTCTTCAGTGTTACTTAATGATCTTTTTCAAGATGATATAGATATATTTAGGTTTTTGTCATGTACTTAGGTAAATTAGATATACTTTTGGAGTATAAACTTTAAATATGAAAATAGTATCTTTAAAAATTGATGATACGATTTTTGGCGAGACTGAAAAAATTCTTTCTAAAATCAGAAAACCTCGTAATAGATATATTAACGAGGCGATTGAGTATTATAATAAAATTCAGAAACGGAGAATTCTTGAATTGAAACTAGCGAAAGAATCAGAATTAGTCAGGAATGAATCGATGTCAATTTTAAAAGAATTTGAGGAGATTGACTATGTCGATTAAACAATTTGAAATCTGGATTGCCGATTTAAATCCCCAGATTGGGACAGAACCAGGAAAAATCCGACCAGTTCTTATTATTCAAACAAATTTGTTGAATAAAGTATCTCATCCATCTACTATTGTCTGTCCAATCACGACTAATATTCAGAAAGATTCTGATATTTTGCGAATTAACCTGAAGAAAGGTATTGCAAATATGCATGAAAGTTGCGATATCCTGATTGACCAGATTCGAGCGATTGATAATAAACGGTTTATTCAAAAAGTGGGTGAATTACCAAATATATTAATAGAAACAGTCAAGGAAAATGTCAAAATAGTGCTTGATTTAGAGTAGTTTGCATGTGCATATGCGTGAAACTGCAAACTGCGACTGACAACTGATCACTTTACTCCAATCACATTCACTTCCCGTTCCAAATCCACTCCAAATTTTTTCTGAACTGATTGTTTGATTTCTTCTGAAAGGTCATAAATTTCTTTACCTGTGGCATTTCCATAATTAACCAAAACCAAAGCTTGTTTCTCATGAACACCGGCATCGCCGCGCCGAAAGCCTTTCCAGCCGCATTGTTCGATCAACCAACCAGCTGCCAGTTTGGTTTTCCCACCAGTGGTCAGGTAGTGAGGCATAGTTGGAAAGTCATTCAATAGTTGATTTGCCTGCAACGATTCCACAATCGGATTTTTGAAAAAACTACCAGCATTTCCATAAATTGCCGGATCGGGTAATTTCGATTCTCGAATACTGATCACTGTTTTCCGGATGTTTCGCAGATTGACTTCGCCCAATTTTTCCACTTCCGATTTTAAGTCACCGTAATTCAGGATAAATTCAGGAAATTTATCGAGTTTAAAAACCACGCTGGTAATTATAAAACGATTCTTTAACTGATTTTTGAAAATACTGTCGCGGTAGGCATATTGGCAGTCAGACACTTCGATGGTATATTCGGTCAACGTTTCAAGGTCGAACCCAGTAATCGATTCAATCCGGTTTTGAATCTCCATACCATAAGCTCCAATATTTTGCACTGCCGATGCACCCACTTTGCCCGGGATAAGCGATAAATTCTCGATTCCTCCCCAATGGTGAAAGACCGTAAATTCAACCATCTGATCCCAATTAACTCCCGCGCCAACTTCGAGCCATACATTGTTCCGATCCTCATGTACCAAATTAATTCCAGGAATATTTGGGTTAATGATTAATCCCGGAAAATTATCAACAAACAACATGTTGCTGCCTTCGCCCAGAATAAGTATCGGCAAGTTTGGCCAATCCTTGTTGGTTGCCAGAAACCCTGCCAGATCTTCCGGTTCAGTGAATTCAAAATAGTATTTGGTGGTTGTTTCAGTGCCGAAAGTATGGCGTTTTTTAAGCGGGAAATCAGTGTAGCTACGGATCATCTGAATTATTTTTCAGCAAATATAGCAGAAGAACAGGGTATTTCGTTTAATTTGGCAGTATGTAACTTTAAGAAATTAGCCTTGAAAAAAGTTTCGCTCAGTGTAATCAACGATCTGGTAACCGACAACCGGGTGCATAAAGTGGCAATCAGCCTGCAAAATATGGGTTTTGAGCCGATGCTGATTGGACGTGTTTTGCCTGAAAGTCAGTCTATTGAGCGTATTTACCCAACACACAGGATGAAACTGGCTTTCAGAAAAGGCCCGCTATTTTACATCGAATTTAACCTGAGACTTTTACTTTTCTTGCTGAAATCTGATATTGATGTGTTGGTTGCAAACGATCTGGACACTTTGGCTGCCAATTATCTGGCAAGCCGGATCAAGAGAAAGCCTTTGGTCTATGACAGTCACGAGTATTATACTGAAGTGCCGGAGTTGATTGGTCGTCCGGTTGTGAAAAGTATCTGGACATGGTTGGAAAAGCGGCTTGTTCCGAAGGTTAACGCTGCCTATACAGTTTGTGATTCAATTGCCGAAGTTTACCGTGATTTGTATAAGGTCGATTTCAAAGTGGTGCGCAATCTACCGGTTTGTTCAGAAACTGTAAAGGTTACTCATCCGATGACTCGAAGTCATCGGATGAGTAAATCTCCGAAGATTATTTTGTATCAGGGAGCGCTTAATCTGGGGCGGGGAATTGAAGCAACTATCCGTTCCATGCAATACATCGATGGTGCTGAACTTTGGCTTGTTGGCGATGGCGATCTCACTGTTCAGTTGAAACAATTGGTCGAAGAGTTAAAGCTTGAATCAAAAGTGAAGTTTTTCGGCAGGTTGTCAATCAGTAAATTGAGTGAGATAACACGTCAGGCTGATTTGGGCATTTCACTCGAAGAAGACCTTGGCTTGAATTACCGTTTTGCCTTACCAAACAAGCTGTTCGATTACATTCAGGCCAGTGTTCCGGTGCTGGTTTCAAACCTTCCGGAGATGAAACGGATAGTTGAACACTATCAGATTGGAGCCATTGCTGAGAATCATCAACGCAAAGATTTGGCTGAAAAGATTAAATCGGTTCTGTTTGACTTTGAGAAAAACGCGCTCTGGAAGGAAAATCTTAAAGTTGCAGCAAAAGAACTTTGTTGGGAAAACGAAGAAGCAATACTTCAGGAAATATACAAACCTTTTCTGCTTAAATAAAAGAACAATTGCTTTGTGGAAATACTTCAAAACAAAACTCTTTAACATTAATGTGTAAGTTAGATAAAAAAAAGTGACATAACCAAAAAAATTATCAGAGCATTTTTACTTCAAATAATAGCAATTGGTAAGGAAAGGACAGTTTTGATAGTCTTGGTTCGACAGGCGTTCGACTGAGCTCACGCCGAAGGCTCACTATCCTTAGCTACCAAAGAAAAAACCCTGCGAATAGCAAGGTTTTATAGGATGTTTTATTTGAATAAATCAGAATGGGTACCGGTAGCTACAAGTGAAATCGTTTTTTCTTTATCGTCTTGTCTCCAGATTAACAACCAGTCGGGCTTGATATGACATTCCAAACAATCGACATAATTTCCTTTAAGTGGGTGTGTTTTGTATTTGGTGGGTAACTTACCATTTGATTCAAGCAAACTGATGACATTTTCGAGTAGCGAAAAATCGTATTTACGATTGATACACCTTACCGCATCTTTATCGAAGCGATTGGTGGTTTTTATTTCATACATCAGCCCGGCTTTTTAAAGAAGCAAATAGCTCTTTTGAATTTTTATGTGATGTCACTCTTCCCTGACGTGCATCCTCAATTGCTTCTTTGGTCTCATCATTTGGCTCATCACCAATATGAATGAAATTTTCACCTTCAAATTTCTTCAGAAACTGTAGAAGGCTTTTCCCTTTGGCTGTGCGATCGTTGATAATTACCGTTGTCATAACTTCATGTATTTCGCACAAAGTTAATAATCTATGCCGTAATCACCAATCGTGTTACGAGATTTTCATCCGGGTTTCATTTACTGTAGCATCAACATTGATATTAGCAAGTTCATTGGCTAGGATAGGAATGTTCCAGTCCAATACAGGATTATACGCATCCACAGGACTAACTCCGTCTTACTTTAAAAGGGTTTTGTCAATAAATTGCGGCAGCATATCTTTGACTTTGGAATTTTTTAAGGGCAATTTTACGAACTGATTCAATTCTTACCAAAGGAGCAAGTAGATATTGAAATCACAAATGTGCTGGATTTGATTGTTGAATATTTAACACCCAATGGACCTGAAAATAGTACTACCTAAATTTGAATTACGTTTTAATTTGTCACCTACGTGACAACCATCCACTTGCTTAACCTTGGTTCCCTTTCCTGGTGATTACTGTTTCAAAAACATTTTGCTCATCAACAGTGATGATCCGGGCAGGAAAGCGGCGGATAAGCGGATAATCGTGAGTGGCAATTACTACGGTTTTGCCTTGTTCGTTTAGGTCCTTAAAAATCTGAAGTAATTCTATCGAAGTTTGTGGATCAAGGTTCCCTGTAGGCTCATCGGCCAGAATAATTTCCGGGTTGTTTAGCAAAGCTCTTGCAATAACAACCCTTTGCTGTTCTCCGCCCGATAACTGATGTGGCATCGATTTTAATTTGTGGGTCATTGCCACTTTATCAAGTACTTCCAATACACGGGCTTCAATTTCTGCCTCGTTTTTCCAGTCAGTGGCTTTCAGTACAAAAGAAAGATTATCGGAAACGTTTCGGTCGCTCAACAACCTGAAATCCTGAAATACAACTCCCAATTTGCGTCGAAGGAAGGGAATATCGCGGTTCTTAAGTTCCGAAAGATTGAACCCTGCAACTTTTCCTTCTCCTTTGGTTAGTGGTAATTCAGCATTCAATGTTTTTATCAGACTTGTTTTCCCGCTCCCTACTTTACCAATCATGTAAACAAATTCACCAGCTTTTATCTCAAGGTTGATATCTGAAAGTACTACGTGATCGCGTTGAACGATGTCGGCATTAACGAATTCTATGATGTTTGCTTCTGACATTTGGAAATACGAATTGGTATGGTTGCAAAACTAATTTTTTTTCCTCCCTTTTCAAAGAATGAAATTTTATAATGCGTTTTACGGTCTGAGGTTAGGATGTATGGCTTGTATTTATTGATTTATCTTGAAATTAAAACTGAAGGTCATTCAGGACTACAAAGGAATTTGGATACCCGCCGAAAAAGTTGGTCCAACACCTTTCGACCAACCTAACCTTATTACAGATATCTTATATGGATTTATTCCTATCCCTATTTCTTTTCTGGAACTGCTCACATCTTTATTGCTAATTAAGCTAAACATGGTTGCAATATCTAAACCGCCCCACAGATAAATGTATTTATTAGCAGAAGCAGTAATTCCGAATGTATTGGCAAAATAATCAGAACTCAATCCTTTTTCAATCGAAGAGTAAAACCCAATTCTTTTTAAAACAAAGTTATTTACTGAAAAGCTGCCTTTCAGGGCATTGGTTGTGCTTTTGGGAACGTACCCAAATGTAATGTCCAGATTTTTTTGTAATTCTGAATCTTTGGATGCAATTGTACTTTTGTGTGTTTTTGAAACGAATCTTGTTCCACCATAAATGTTCAGAGAAAGAAGAATTCCAGCTACGATTAAGAACCATAAATTTTTCATTTTTGGGAAATTAGATTAAGCAAATTTTGGTTTTATAAATATAGTTAAGTTTTAAATTTAAATTGTCTTTTTTAATCGAATACCTTAAAATTCAATCAACCAAATACTAATTAACCTGATTTATGAGTTTTTGTTTAAAAATGGAACAATTTGTGTTTCCACTATCAAATTGATTAATAATTTTACTGTTTTTAATCTGATTCCTAAATACCCGAATATACAATGATGTCCAACCGGTTTATTTTTATCCTGATTTGGGTTATGCTCTTGCCAACCCTGCTGAAAGCACAACAGACAGTTTATTATCAATCTCTCAGTCAAAATATTCAGAAAGCCAAGGAGCTTTATTTGGCCCGGAATTATATTTCTGCAATCAACCAGTTCGATCAGATCGCCGAACAGGTGGCAGATAATTCGGAGATTAGAGCCGAAGCCATGTATTACAAAGCTTTGTGTGGGTTAAGACTTGATAACGGAAACGCCGAATTACAGATCACTGAATTTATGAGTCAGTTTCCCGAAAGCTCATTCAGGAACAATGCCCTGTTTGAACTGGCGGTTTATCAGTTTGACAAAAAAAAGTATTCGCCTGTACTAAAAACGCTCCAGGGATTTGACAGGACCAAACTAAGTAAAGATGAACAGGCTCATTTATACTATCTTAAAGGATATTCGAATTTTCAACTGGAAAAATTAGATGCCGCAGCAACCGAATTTATTAAAATTAAAGACGGAACCTCTTTGTACGCTGCACCGGCACAATATTACTATGGACATATTCTTTACCTGAAAGGCAATAACGAATCGGCGCTTCAGGAGTTTACCAAGCTGAAGAAAAATCCGGTTTTTGAGAAGGTGATCCCATTTTACATCAGCCAGATTTATTACAAACAGGGCAAATACAAAGAGGTAGTGGAATACACAGCACCGCTGATCAACACCGTGTCTCCTGATCAACAGCCTGAACTGGCGCGGATTTTAGGCGATTCGTATTTTCATCTTCGACAGTTTAAAGATGCCATTCAGTTTTTGGAATTCTATCTTTCAAATAAAGAGAACCGTGGTCGCGAAGAAAATTACATGCTTGGCTATTGCTATTATCTGAACAATGCAGAAGCCAAAGCAATCAAATTTCTCGAAATTGCCTCAAAAGGGAAAGACGAGTTGGCTCAGAATGCCTATTATCATCTGGCTGATTGTTATATAGTTACTAAAGATAAAAACAAGGCAAGGCAAGCTTTCGAAGCTGCTTCAGAATTCGATTTTGATGCGAAAATTAAGGAAGATGCCTTATTTAATTATGCCAAAATCACTTACGAGCTATCTTACTCGCCATTCAATGAAACAATTAAGGCCTTCGATAAATATATTGCCGCTTACCCAAACGCAGAGCGAAACGATGCTGCTTACGATTATCTCGTGAAAGTTTACATGAGTACCAACAACTATCGCGATGCCATGACCTCTATCGAAAATATCAAGGTTAAAAGTCCAACAGTTAAGAAGGCTTATCAGCGTGTTGCATATTACCGCGCACTCGAATGTTTCACGAACCTGGATTATTCAGGAGCAATCGAAAATTTTGATAAATCTCTTGATGCTGGCGATTTTGACAAGAGCTACCGACCATTGTCGTTGTATTGGAAAGCCGAAGCATATTATCGCCTGAATGATTTTAATAAAGCAGTTGCCGGATACAATTTGTTCCTGAAAACATCGGGAGCATTTTCTCTTCCTGAATATAAATTAGCTCATTACAATCTGGCCTATGCTTATTTTCAGCTGAAGGATTATCCAAATGCATCCGATTATTTCAGGAAATACCTGAATCTTGATGCCGATTCGCGAAGTGAAAAGGTGGCCGATGCCTATAACCGGTTGGGCGACTGTTATTTTATGAAACGTGATTATTCAACTGCTATTTCTAATTACGACAAATCGGTTCGAATGAATTTGTATGATGCCGATTATGCATTGTTTCAAAAGGCATTCTGTTTCGGATTGCAGCGCGACAATCAACAAAAAATCAGCTCATTACAATCTTTGATTCAAATTTATCCGAAATCGGCTTATCAGGATGATGCTTTGTATGAACTGGGACGTACTTTCGAACGGACCAACCAGCCACAGGTTTCTATCGGGTATTATAAAGATCTGGTTACCAAGTATCCACAAAGTGTTTTTCTGAATAAAACCCTGGTTCAGCTTGGTCTTGCTTATTACAATTCAAACGAATATGCAACCTCGATTGGCTACTATAAGCAGGTTATCGACCGTTCGCCCAATAGTCCGGAAACTCAGGCCGCGCTTGCAGGAATTAAAAACAACTATTTGGAAATGAATGATGTGGATTCATTCTTGTCATATACCCGAAAATTGGGACCTAAGGTTCAGGTTTCTGTTAATGAGCAGGATTCGCTTACTTATCGCGCTGCTGAAAAATTATACATGGCACGCGATCCCAAAGCTCGTCAGCAACTCGAACGCTATTTGACTCAATTTCCTTCCGGAAGTTTTTCATTGAATTCGCACTACTATCTTGCTGAAATGCTTTATACTGAAGGCGAAGCAGCAAAAGCGCTGACGAATTATGAATTTGTAATTGCCCAACCCGACAATTTCTTTACTGAATCTGCTTTGTCAAAGGCAGGCGGTTTGTATTACAATGCTAAGAATTACCAGCAGGCGCTCACCTGTTTCGAACGGGCATCTAAAATTTCGGGTTCCGGGAACAATTCACTGAATGCTCACACTGGAATCATGCGTTGTCAGTATCAACTTGCCAACTATCCGGCATGTATTGAAGCAGCTAATCAGGTAATTGATTCTGAAAAGGTTTCGGACATTGTGAAGCGCGAAACCAATTATTTGCTGGCGTCGTCCTATTATAAAACTGGCGATACGGACAAAGCATTCCCGATTTTAAGCAAACTTTCAATCGATACCAATTCGGCTGAAGGTGCTGAATCCAAATTCTTGGTGGCCAACATTTTATTCGAAAAACAGAAGCTGAAAGAAGCCGAAAAAGAGATTATGGATTTTATTGGTAAAAATTCACCTCATCAGTTCTGGTTAGCCAAAAGCTTCCTGCTGTTATCAGATATTTATATGAAAAACGGAGATGAATTTCAGGCAAAACATACCCTGAAGAGTATTGAAGAAAATTATCCAGAACAAAATGATGGCATCATGCAGACAGCTCGTCAAAAACTGCAATTGATTGAAGCCAATGAAGCAAACCAGACAAAAAATCAGACCAAGCCGCTTGAAATCAATATTAAAGGGAATAAATAGAAGTATTAAGAATTGGGAAAATGGAAAAGATTAATCGCATGAGGATCAGAAAAATATATAGAATAAACCTGTTGGTCGTGTCAGTGGTTCTTGGATCATTGAATGCAATGGCCCAAAAAGATACAATAAAACTCAAGCAGGAAGTGGAAGTAGTAAAAAACTATCAACCAAGTATTTCTGAGTTTGAGAAAATCAATGATATTCCAAAAATTAAAGCAGAACAGACCGAAACTCCGACTTTCGAATATTCAATTTTCAGCAAACCCGTTTTTGCAACTTTCGACCTTACTCCGGTTACAGCTGCCCAGATGGTAGGAGAAACCAAACCCGAAATGGAAAAGGGTTTGCTAAAGCTTGGCATTGGCAATTATCTGACTCCTTATGGCGAACTGTTTTACAATGCCCAGCCCGATAAAAAATCGAATTTTGGGATGCACTTCAAGCACCTTTCTTCATCGGGCAAAGTTAAATTACTGAATGACGATATGGTGAAAGCTCCGGAATCGGATAATGTAGCTGAAATTTTCGGAGAAAAATTTTTCCGGAAGTCAACTCTGTCAGGCAGTCTGGCCTTCGATCGCAAAGCATTCACTTATTATGGCTACACGGGTGGTTTCCTGAACGATGTTCAGAAAGAGGCAATGATTCCTTATTTTCAGGATAAACAGAATTTCACAAAAGGAACATTGGATATACGCCTAAAAAGCGGTAAAGCAAATGGTTCTGATCTTAATTATGATTTTGGAATCAACTATCATTATTTCATTAGCAAAACAGGGCAAACCGAAAATCAGACCGTATTCTCGGCTGATGTAAACAAGAAATATGACAAAACAATTGGTCTGCTTAATGCCTCGATGACCTATTTCCGTTCGGATAGTATCATGAATAGATTTTCAAACAGGATTGGCGGAAAGCAACAAATGATGCTGAAAATTAACCCGTCAGTTATGTGGAAGGCCGAAAATGCGAAATTTCAGTTGGGATTCAATTCAGCCATCTTTTTCGATGATGATACAAATGCTTCATTGTTTGTTTATCCAAAAGTGAACGCCGAATGGTCACCTGTGCCGCAGATTTTGACCTTATTTGCTACAGCCGATGGCTACTTGCAACACAATACTTATTCAAACATTGCTGCTGAAAATCCTTATGTCGATCCTTACCATGATGTCGCCAACACCAATTTTAAGTACATTTTTTCTGGAGGACTAAAAGGTAAACTAACTCCAAAAACAAACTATGTGACTGGTGTTTCTTATTCTATGATCAAGGATCAGCATTTTTACATGATGTATGGCCGTGATGTTCGCAATCTTTCTGCTGTCGGATCCAGAGGTCGCAATATAAATACATTTGACTGGATTTCCGACGATGTAAACATTCTGAAATTATCTGGAGAAGTGATGCATTCGGTTTCCGAAAATTTTTCACTTCATTTATCAGGAAATTATTACTGGTACGATTTAAAATCGCTTGATAAACCATGGCAGATGCCAAATTTTGATTTCACTTTTTCTGGAATATATAAGGCGACTGATCAGTTAAAATTTAATGCGGATATCTTTGTGGTTGGTAGTCGGACAGCTCTTATCCGCGATTATTCCAATTTATCGCCCTTTTCATCTCAAGTGTTAATTCCTGATAAAGAAATTACTATGGATCCGATTATTGACCTGAATGCGGGAGTCGAATATCAATTCTCTGAAAAGCTAAATCTCTTCGTTAAACTCAATAATTTTGGTTTACAGAAGTACGAACAATGGCTGGGATATACCAATAAAGGGCTCAATTGGCTGGCTGGGATCAGTTATTCATTCTAATTGTGAGCCTGATTTTCCTATTCTTTTTGTTGCACTTTTATGTTGCGGTAAATTCGATCTTAAATTATTGAATTTCAGTATGTAATAAGTTGATAAAATGTTAAAAAGTTTAACATTTTGAATGCTGGTTTGATGTCGGTCGTAACCACATTTTTACTATATTTGTGACCTATTTTGTTGAAGGTTTTATAAAGTGAAGAATTTACTGAAAATCAAATCTCTGGTTTTATCATCCAATCCGGAAATTTTTATAAAAACAGAAAAGTAATCGTTTTCTGTAACTGTTTTCAACTCTTTGTTTTAAGGTTGAATAGCTACAGTTATGGAATAATTAAATATTTTGACCGATGAGAGAAGTTGAAGAAACCCAAAATTGGGGAACCCAGAATGACAATGGAGGTTATGATGCCGACAGCATTCAGGTATTGGAAGGTTTGGAAGCCGTTCGCAAACGTCCGGCCATGTACATTGGCGATGTGAATGAAAAAGGTTTGCACCATTTGGTTTATGAGGTTGTTGATAACTCGATTGATGAAGCTTTAGCTGGTTATTGCAAAAATATTGATGTTTTCATTAACGAAGACAATTCGATAACCGTAATTGATGATGGTCGTGGTATTCCGACTGAACTTCATACCAAAGAAAATCGCTCGGCACTTGAAGTGGTAATGACCGTATTGCATGCCGGCGGGAAATTCGACAAGGGAAGCTATAAAGTATCAGGAGGTTTACATGGGGTAGGAGTTTCGTGTGTAAATGCACTTTCCATTCTACTGACCGTTCAGGTACATCGCGAAGGTAAAATCTGGCAGCAGGAATATAGCAAAGGGAAACCCCTTTATGATGTAAAAGAAGTTGGCGAATCAGATCGTACAGGGACTACTGTAACATTTAAACCAGACGATTCAATCTTCCTGGTTACTGAATACAAGTTTGAAATTATAGCTGCACGTATGCGCGAACTGGCATTTTTGAACGCTGGCTTACAATTGAATATAACCGATAAAAGGGTGAAGATTGAAGGAGAGGCAAACTATCCATACAAACACGAGGAGTTTTTCTCGAAAGAAGGTTTAAAAGAGTTTGTTGAGTATCTTGATGGTACTCGTGAGCGCCTTATCGACGAAACAATTCATATCACCGCTGAAAAGGCCGGAGTACCTGTCGAAATAGCTCTTCATTACAATACATCTTTTACTGAAAATATACATTCGTACGTAAACAATATCAATACAATTGAAGGAGGAACTCACCTTACTGGATTTCGACGTGGCTTGACCCGTACGCTGAAATCGTATGCTGAAAGCAGCGGTATGCTTTCTAAAATAAAATTCGAAATTAGTGGTGACGATTTTCGTGAAGGATTGACCGCAGTGGTTTCGGTAAAAGTGGCTGAGCCTCAGTTTGAAGGTCAGACCAAAACAAAACTGGGTAATTCAGAAATCAGTTTACCTGTCGATCAGGCTGTGAGTGAGATGCTTGCCAACTACCTGGAAGAAAATCCACGGTCAGCACGGGCCATTGTGAATAAGGTCATCCTTGCCGCAACAGCCCGTCATGCAGCCCGTAAAGCTAGAGAACTGGTTCAGCGTAAGAATGTGCTTTCTGGAGCTGGGCTTCCTGGAAAATTATCCGATTGTTCGGAAAAAGATGCTTCTCAATGTGAGATTTTCCTTGTCGAAGGAGATTCAGCAGGTGGAACAGCCAAACAAGGTCGAAACCGAGCTTTTCAGGCTATTTTACCTTTGCGTGGTAAAATCCTGAATGTTGAAAAAGCAATGGCTCACCGGGTTTACGACAATGAAGAAATCAGGAATATATATACTGCACTGGGAATTACCATCGGAACAGAAGATGATTCACTTGCGATAAACCTTGATAAGCTGAGGTACCACAAGGTTGTGATCATGACCGATGCTGACGTGGACGGTAGCCATATCGCCACCTTAATTATGACCTTCTTTTTCCGTTTTATGCAGGAACTGATTCAACGCGGACATGTTTACATTGCAACTCCACCGCTCTATTTAGTTAAAAAAGGAAAGCGCGAGGAGTATTGCTGGACTGAGCAACAACGTCTGCGAATCATTGAAGAATGGGGAGAAGGAAAGGAATCAGGAATCCATGTACAGCGTTACAAAGGTCTTGGTGAAATGAACGCCGAACAGTTGTGGACAACAACTATGAATCCTGAGCTGCGAACCTTACGACAGGTAACCATTGAAAATGCTGCCGAAGCTGACCATATTTTCAGTATGTTGATGGGTGACGAAGTTCCGCCACGCAGGCAGTTCATCGAAGATCACGCTGTGTACGCCAATATAGACGTTTAGTAACGATTTACCATTTGTTTATTTACGATTTACTATTTATTCCATACCATGGGGAAATAGTAAATCGTAAATGTTTTAATCGTAAATATTTCATGTGATGAATATTTGTGTTTTTTCTTCTTCCAGTAATGCAATTGCAGAAGTGTATGTGAATGAAGCCATTGAGCTGGCTCGCATGATTGGGCAATCAAAATTTTGTTTGATTAATGGAGGTTCCAATGTGGGTTTGATGGACGTGGTGACCCGTGAGGCAGGCAAACATGGCGCAAAAACCATCGGCATCATTCCCGAAAAATTGCGCGACTATAATCTGGCATCGATTCATGCCCACGAAATCATCATTTCGGGCGATATGATGGAGCGAAAGGCTAAGATGAGAGAATTGTCTGATTCATTCATTGCATTGTCTGGAGGGTTTGGAACACTGGAAGAAATCCTTGAAGTAATTACGCTGAAACAGCTGGGTTACCATAGCAAAGCCGTTGTTTTTATCAATACCAATGGTTTTTATGACGATTTATTCCGCCAGTTTGAGAAATCGTATGAAGAAAAATTTGCCAAGGAAAACTATCGTCAATTGTATTTTATTGCAGAAAATGCCTCTCAGGCAATGAATTATCTTCGGGATTATAAACCTGAAGAAACGGTAAATAAATGGTTTGAAGTTCCAAAACGATCATGATTGCCTGATAAACTGGTAGAATAATTGTGATGCGGAGTTGCCGATTGAATGTTCCCGTAAATTTCTGACAATCCTCAGTACTATAACTACCAGTCATGAAATAAGTACAATAATAGTCTTTACGTCGGACCCTTTTTCCAATGTTTTTGTCTTATTGCAATTGGCTTGAAGCGTTTAAAGCTTATTGTGTTTAAGTTGTTGTTAAAATCTGTTAAACAAATTAAACGAATTGCAAATGGGAAAACAGATGTGAACGATTAGCGTTATCTTTAAAATTGAGTTTTAAAAATCAATAATTTATAGCAACAAAAAGTGAAAAGCGATGATTAATTTTAAAAAGGGATTATTTACGTTGTTTGTTGCATTAATTGGCGGTTTTATTGCTCTTTGGGCTTATACCCGTTTTTTTGATGATCCGAAAATTGTGACAATTCAGCAGGATCATGCAGTTAAATACGCCAGTTTACCGCCTTCGAATTCGGGTGATTTACCCGATTTAACGTTTGCTGCTGAGAATTCTGTTCACGCTGTGGTTCATATAACAGTCACACAGAAGGGACAGTATTATAATTCTAACAGTATTTACGATTTTCTTTTTGGCGATGGTGGAAATCGTTCTCAGCAAATGCCCATCAGGCAAGGATCAGGTTCCGGAGTTATTATTTCGTCTGACGGTTTGATTGTCACCAATAACCATGTGATTGACGATGCTGATGAAATTAGTGTTGTGTTGAATGATAAACGTGAATTCAAAGCTAAACTTTTAGGTACCGACCCTTCTACCGACATTGCTTTGATAAAGATTAGTGCTTCAGATTTGCCGGTTTTGAGATTCAGTAATTCCGATAATCTCCGACTTGGAGAATGGGTACTGGCTGTAGGCAATCCGTTTAATCTTACATCAACTGTTACTGCCGGAATTGTTAGTGCCAAGAGTCGCGATATTGGGATCAATCCTGATCAGATGAAAATAGAATCATTCATACAGACCGATGCAGCAGTAAATCCAGGAAACAGTGGTGGCGCATTGGTGAACACCCGTGGCGAACTGGTCGGTATAAATACTGCAATTGCCTCACAAACTGGCTCATACAGTGGATATTCATTTGCCATTCCATCTAACATAGTCCAAAAAGTGGTTGCCGATATAAGAGAGTATGGCGAAGTGCAACGTGCTTTACTTAACGTAAGTATTGATGAGGTCAATGCGGTGACCGCAAAAAAATACGATCTGGATAAAATTGAAGGAGTTTATATTGTTACAGCACAACCTGGAGGAGCAGCTGATTTGGCTGGGATTAAAGACAAAGATGTCATTATCAGTGTCGATGGCATTGATGTAAATTCGGTAGCCGAACTTCAGGAACAAATAGGTAAACACAGGCCCGGAGACAAAATTGTATTGGTGGTAAAAAGAGACAATAAAAGGAAACCATTTAACGTAACGCTCCGTAACAAGCACGGAGACATGGAAATTGTAAAAGGTGATAATTCCGATAATATCTTTGGTGCGAAATTTGTTGCGATTTCTGACCGCGAAAAGGAGGATTTGTGCATCAGTCATGGTATAGAAATTACTGAATTAGGAAATGGCAAATTCAAAGATGCCGGAATAAAAAAGGGATTTATTATTACTCAGGTGAACAAGAGTTCCATATCAGACGTGAACGATTTATTACACATTATTAAAAACTCAAGAGGTGGAATATTAGTTGAAGGAATTTATCCAAATGGAGAGGTAGCTTACTATGTTTTTGGAATCGATTCAAAATAACATAAAAGAACTGGTTATAAAAATGTAAACATTAACCCTAAATAACAAATCCATTTGAATTATTAACCTCAAAAGCCTATATTTGCACGCTATTTTTTTGAAGGGTATATGAGACAATTAAAGATTACAAAATCGATTACCAACCGTGAGAGCGCTTCTTTAGACAAGTATTTGCAAGAGATTGGCAAAGAAGAGCTTATTACCGTTGAGGAAGAAGTGGAGTTGGCGCAGCGGATTAAAAAAGGTGATCAGGCAGCATTGGAGAAATTAACCAGAGCAAATCTGCGTTTCGTTGTTTCTGTGGCTAAACAGTATCAGAATCAGGGGTTAAGTTTGCCCGACCTTATCAATGAAGGAAATCTGGGATTGATTAAAGCTGCTGAAAAGTTTGATGAAACCAGAGGTTTCAAGTTTATTTCTTACGCGGTATGGTGGATTCGTCAATCTATCCTGCAAGCATTGGCCGAGCAATCAAGAATTGTTAGATTACCCTTGAACCAGGTTGGTTCATTGAATAAAATTAACAAGGCTTTCTCAAAGTTTGAACAAGAACACGAACGTAAACCTTCACCTGAAGAGCTTGCTGAATCGTTGGAGTTGCCTGCTGAAAAAGTTGCAGACACACTTCGTGTTTCAGGACGCCACATTTCGGTTGATGCTCCTTTCGTTGAAGGTGAGGACAATAGTCTTCTCGATGTTCTGATCAACAACGATTCGCCAAATGCTGACAGGGCTTTGATGATGGAATCATTGGCCAAAGAAATTGAACGTGCACTGGCAACATTGACCGAACGTGAAAGCGATATTATCAGGATGTTCTTCGGTATTGGCTGTCAGGAAATGACACTCGAAGAAATTGGTGAACGTTTCGGGTTGACGCGTGAAAGGGTTCGTCAGATTAAAGAAAAAGCAATCCGGCGCTTGCGACACACTTCAAGAAGTAAATTATTAAAAACATACTTGGGATAACGCCCATAAAAAAACCGCTCAAAAGGCGGTTTTTTTATTTTTATACGCTATAGTTGCGGATATACTAAAAAAATCGAACGATTCTGGCTTTGGGCGTGCGAAACTACATTGATCCGAATATCTGATTGTTAATTATAATTTAACGTTATTCTGCTTGGATTGCTTTCATTTTATCATTATTATTGCAGCTCGAAAAACAAAACATGATTAAAATCAGATTTACACATTGCGGCCATCGTTGGATGAATCTATCAATAGGTAGGCTGTAATTGTTATGTCTGTATAAAAGATATTAATTTACGAAAGGGCTTGCCAGATGATGGTAAGCCTTTTTTATTTAAACAATAACCCATGACTGAAATTTTAAAAATTGCCATTCAAACCAAAGGAAGACTAAACGAAGATTCGTTGAAGCTGATTGACGAGGCAGGAATTAAACTTCCCCTGAGTTCACGGAAACTGATTTCAACTGCTACTAACTTCCCGATCGAAGCTTTGTTCCTTCGCGATGATGATATCCCTCAAGCTGTTGCAATGGGAGTTGCAGATATCGGTGTTGTTGGCGAGAACGAAATGCTCGAAAAAAAGGAAAACGTATTAATTGCCAAAAGGCTGGGGTTTAGTAAATGTCGTTTGTCGCTCGCTATTCCAAAAGATGATGAATATTCAGGAATTGAGTATTTCAATGGGAAAAAGATTGCCACTTCATATCCTGAGATCCTGAGAGATTATTTCGAAAAGAATAATATTTCTGCTGATATTCATGTAATTACAGGTTCAGTCGAAATAGCTCCCGGAATTGGATTGGCAGATGCTATTTTCGATATTGTCAGTTCTGGCAGTACTTTGGTAAGCAATCGGTTGAAAGAAGTTGAAGTGGTGGTAAAGTCCGAAGCAGTTTTGGTAGCTAATCCAGATCTATCAGGAACCAAAAAGGCCATATTGGATGAATTGATTTTTAGAATGGAATCGGTTCAGCGTGCCGAAAAGAAGAAATATATTTTGCTGAATGCCCCCAATGATAAACTTGCTGAAATTGAGTCTTATCTGCCTGGTATGAAAAGCCCAACGGTGATGCCATTGGCTGAAGAAGGTTGGAGTTCAGTACATTCAGTAATCGAGGAAAAATATTTTTGGGAGATTATCGGAAAGTTGAAAGCAGCTGGTGCACAGGGAATTCTGGTTATTCCGATTGAGAAAATGATTTTATAATTGAAAAGATGAAACCCAGACAATTGTTGTTTTTCGTTATTCCTTGTTTTATTTGGGGATCGACATGGTTTGCCATCAAATTTCAGTTGGGGCAAGTCGATCCTTTGGTTTCGGTGGTTTATCGTTTCCTGATAGCTGGTTTGCTGTTAATGGCTTTCAGCGCTATCCGGAAACTCAATCTGCGATTCACAATTCGCGAACACTTGTTAATGATCCTGCAGGGAATAATTTTGTTTGGGTTTAATTACTGGCTGGTGTATTTGGCTGAAACCAATCTTACCAGCGGAATCGTCGCAATCATATTTTCATTTTCCATTTTTACGAATATATTTTTCAACTATTTGCTCCTGAAAGGAAAAATCAGGAGAGAAGTGATGGCAGGTGCAATCCTTGGAATTGCCGGTACATTTCTGATTTTCAACCACGAATTAAAGAATTCGGAGCAAATTGCCATAGGTTACGAAGCTTTGATGTTTTGCTTCGGTTCGATCGTTTTGGCATCTCTGGGAAATATTTTATCCAAATACAACCAGACACGTAAATTGCCTGTTATTCAAACCAATGCTTTTAGTATGACCTACGGAAGTCTGGCAATGATGTTGATGGTGCCACTTTCGGGTAGAAGCTTTTCATTCGAAGCAACCTTCCCATATATTGCTTCTTTGCTATATTTATCTTTATTCGGATCGATCATTGCATTCACGCTTTACCTGAAGTTGGTGGGCGATATTGGTCCCGATCGCGCCGGATATACGACTTTGGTAGCTCCGGTAATTGCTTTGGTAATCTCTTCATTTTTTGAAAATTACCATTGGGGTGTTGTTGCCGTATTTGGAGTTTTGCTGTTATTCGCCGGCAATATTTTAGCACTGAAAATGAAACCATTAAAAACGCGTTGAGAATGAAAACTTATATAAATCCACCAAAGAATAGCTGGGATGAATTACTTAAACGTCCAGTGTTTAGTGTTGATGAACTTCGGAATAAGGTTCAGGAAATATTAACTGATATTCGGACCAATGGAATTGATGCTATTAGGAAATACACTGAAAAGTTTGATGGCGTTTTTATTGAGAATCTTGAGATTACTGCTGTCGAAATTGAAGAAGCCTGCAATTTAGTGGACGGAGCTCTTAAAGATGCTATAACCATAGCCGCTGGCAATATTCAGAAATTTCATGAATCCCAGATACCGCAAACCAAACGAATTGAAACAACTTCGGGAGTTACTTGCTGGCAAAAGGCAGTAGCTATCGATAAAGTTGGATTGTACATTCCTGGTGGATCAGCTCCTTTGTTTTCGACAGTGCTGATGCTTGCCATTCCGGCTAAAATTGCCGGATGCAAGGAAATTGTGCTGTGTACGCCTCCAGATAAAGAAGGAAAAATAAATCCGGCGATTTTGTTCGCAGCACAATTGGTCGGCATAACAAAAATATATAAACTTGGTGGTGTACAGGCAATTGGCGCTATGGCTTACGGTGTGGATTGTGTGCCAAAAGTATATAAGATTTTTGGCCCCGGAAACCAATATGTGATGGCAGCCAAGCAATTGGTAAGCATCAGCGATGTTGCAATTGACATGCCGGCTGGCCCATCCGAAGTAGCCATTATGGCCGATTCGACCGCCAATCCGGCTTTTGTCGCAGCCGATCTTTTGTCGCAAGCTGAACATGGACCGGACAGTCAGGTCGTTCTGGTTACAAACGATCCTTCACTCGTCGAGAAAGTAGATACTGAATTGGCCCGTCAACTTGAAGTATTGCCCCGGAAATCGATTGCTGAAAAAGCTTTGGCAAACAGTCAGGCAATTGTTTTGGATAATGCAGATGAAATGATCGAGCTAATTAATGGTTATGCTCCTGAACATTTGATTATTGCAATGGAAAATTACCTTGAAGTTGCCGAAAAAATTACCAATGCCGGATCTGTATTTTTGGGTAATTTCACTCCTGAAAGCGCCGGCGATTATGCTTCAGGAACCAATCATACATTGCCTACCAACGGCTGGGCTCGATCGTTCAGCGGTGTGAATCTCGACAGTTTCATGAAAAAAATTACCTTTCAGGAAATTACTTCAGAAGGTATTCGACATCTGGGACCGGTGATTGAAACTATGGCAGCCGCAGAGAAGCTGGATGCGCATAAAAATGCGGTAACCTTGAGACTTAAGGAATTGAAAAATAATAATTACCACATAGACATATAGGTCACATGGTTTTAATTTTCTAATGTGTTCTATGTGCCTATGTGATTCAAAAATAAATATATGAACTTAGATAAACTGCTTCGCAACAACATAAAGGCTTTAAAACCATATTCTTCTGCTCGGGATGAATTCTCAGGAGAAGCTGAGGTTTTTCTTGATGCCAACGAAAACCCCTTCAATGCGCCGTATAATCGTTATCCTGATCCATTGCAATGGGCTGTTAAAGTGAAAATTGCAGCCATTAAAAATATTTCACCTGAAAAAATATTTCTTGGAAATGGCAGCGACGAACCGATCGACATTATTTTCCGCGCTTTTTGCGAGCCGGGAGTTGACAATATGGTTTCCATCGATCCGACTTACGGAATGTACCAGGTTGCTGCCGATATCAATAACGTTGAGGTTCGCAAGGTAAAACTCAATGAAGACTTTGGTTTCAGTGCCCAAAAGTTACTGGATGCGACAAATCTTTATACCAAAGTTATCTTTGTTTGTTCACCTAATAACCCAACCGCTAATCTGATGGACAAGTCTGAAATAGTAAAACTTCTGACTGGTTTTGATGGTTTGGTGGTGGTGGATGAAGCTTATATTGATTTTGCTCCTGAAAGTAGCTTGCTTTCTGAACTTGATAGATACGAAAATCTGATTGTTTTGCAGACTTTCTCCAAAGCTTGGGGAATGGCAGGAATACGTTTGGGAATGGCATTTGCGCAACCTGAAATCATTAGTATTTTCAACAAGATTAAATACCCGTACAATATTAATATACTGACTCAGAAAAAGGCATTGGAACTGCTTGATAATCTTCAGGAAAAGGAAGACTGGGTGAAAACGATTATAGAAGAAAGAGGAGAAATGGTTCGGAAGCTATTTAAAATGCCGTTTGTTCAGGTTGTTTATCCTTCTGATGCCAATTTTGTTCTGGTAAAAATGCATGATGCCCGAGGCATATATGAACATCTGACCGATCAGAAAATAATTGTTCGCGACCGTTCAAAAATAACGCTTTGCGACGATTGTCTTCGGATTACTATCGGTTCGCCAAAGGAGAATAAGAAGCTGAGAAAAGCATTGAGGGAGCTGATATAATGAAGGATATAGAATAATATCTAATTTTGGTTATTCATTATTGGAAATTTTATTTTTATTATGAAGAAAGCATTATTTATTGACCGCGATGGAACTCTTATTGCTGAACCGGCAGACGAGCAAATTGATTCGCTCGAAAAATTGGAATATTTGCCCAAGGTTTTCAGAAACATGCACTTTATTGCCAAAAATCTGTCGTACCAATTGGTAATGGTGACCAATCAGGATGGGTTGGGAACGGCCAGTTTTCCTGAAGATACATTTTGGCCTGCACACAATAAAATGCTGAAGGCGTTTGAAAATGAAGGAGTTGTCTTCGATGATATTCTCATTGATCGCCATTTTCCGGCAGACAATGCGCCAACCCGAAAACCAGATATTGGATTGATGGGGAAATACCTGGATGGTAATTACGATCTGGCCAATAGCTTTGTGATTGGCGACCGGCTTACCGACATCCAGCTGGCTAAAAACCTCGGAGCAAAAGGCATTCTGATCAATGACGGCTCACTGATAACCGAGCTTCAGGAAAAAGGGTTGTCCGAATTTTGTGCCTTGATTACCATCGATTGGGATGAAATATATGCAAAAGTGGCAGCACCTGAACGAATTGCTATCGTTGATCGCAATACCAAGGAAACTAAAATCAGGGTTGAACTGAACCTGGACGGAACCGGCAAAGGAAATATCAATACCGGGCTTGGATTTTTCGACCACATGCTCGACCAGATTGCCCGCCATTCAGGTGTTAATCTGAACATTCAAGTTAATGGAGATCTGAATGTCGATGAGCATCATACGATTGAAGATACTGGCTTGGCTTTGGGCGAAGCTTTTAAACTGGCACTTGGCGACAAGCGCGGCGTGGAACGGTACGGCTACTGTTTGCCAATGGACGATTGCCTCGCTCAGGTGGCCATCGACTTTGGTGGTCGTCCGTGGATTGTGTGGAAAGCCGATTTCAAGAGAGAAAAAGTGGGCGATATGCCTACCGAAATGTTCTTTCACTTTTTTAAATCATTTTCCGATACAGCTTTGGCAAACCTGAATATTCAGGCAGAAGGAACAAACGAACATCACAAAATAGAAGGTATCTTTAAGGCCTTGGCTCGTGCCATCAAAATGGCCATCCGAAAAGATGTTTTTAACTTTGAATTACCATCAACCAAAGGAACACTATAATATTATGAAGAGCATTAAACCACTTCGGGAGAAAAAAAATACAGCTATTCTGCTGATCCACTGTCCTGATAAACAGGGAATTTTGGCCACTGTTACCGAATTTCTGAACAAAAATAACGGCAATATTATTTACCTTGATCAGTATGTTGACCGTGCAGAAATGATTTTCTATATGCGAGTTGAATGGGAGTTAGATGGTTTTGCCATTCCTGAAGACAAAATCGACGAATATTTTGCGACACTGATTGCTGATAAACTGAGCATGAATTATTCACTGCATTTTTCGAAGCAGATTCCCAGGATGGCCATTTTTGTGTCGAAAATGTCGCATTGCCTATTCGACATGCTTTCGCGTTATACGGCTGGTGAATGGGATGTCGAAATTCCGGTGATCATTAGCAATCACATGGATTTGGAGCCGGTTGCGCATCGGTTTGATATCGAATTTCAGTATGTTCCTATGACTGCCGAAACCAAAGCTGTACAGGAAGCAGTTGAAGTTGAATTATTGAAGAAACACGAAGTTGATTTTATTGTTCTGGCGCGCTACATGCAGGTACTTTCCCCTGAATTTGTTGCTCAGTTCCCGAACCGGATCATCAACATCCATCATTCGTTTTTGCCGGCATTCGCAGGAGCAAAACCATATCACGCGGCTTACGAGCGCGGAGTGAAAATCATTGGTGCTACCAGCCATTATGTGACCAGCGATCTGGATGGTGGCCCGATCATCGAACAGGATGTTACCCGATGCAATCATACCGATACTGTTGAACGGCTTGTTCGCAAAGGACGCGACCTCGAAAAAATAGTGCTTTCACATGCCGTTTTTAAACATTTACTGCGTAAGGTGCTGGTTTATAAGAATAAGACGGTGGTGTTTAATTAGTTCCAAATTCCAAGTTGGGCATAACTTTGGATATTGGATATTTTTTTAATTCGGTTTAAATTTTTGACAATGAGATATTTAATTTTTTTTATTTTACTCTTTTCAGTTTCATCTCAAGCACAAACTCCTGCAAAAGAAATTCCTGCTGATTACGGATATATTGTCAAAATCGGACAGCAGGTCCCTGATTTTACCACAACAACGACCGATAGAAAAACCATCAGGATTGCCGATTTGAAAGGTAAAATTGTGATGCTGCAATTCACTGCCAGTTGGTGTTCTGTTTGCCGGAAAGAAATGCCACATATTGAAGCTGACATCTGGAATAAATACAAAAACAATCCCAATTTTGCCTTGTTTGGAATTGACTTGGACGAACCAAAAGATATCGTTGAAAAGTTTTCCAAAGATATTCCGGTTACTTATCCGCTGTTGCTTGATCCCAAAGGCGACATTTTTTATCAGTTTGCTGAAAAGAAAGCAGGAGTTACACGCAACGTGATTGTTGATAAAACCGGTAAAATTGTCTTTATGACAAGGCTTTACAAGGAAGAAGAATTTCAGGAAATGAAAAAGGTGATTGCAGGTTTGTTGAAATAAAAAATGTAGCGCGTAGCAGAATCGAACTGCCATCTCCGGATTGAGAAACCGGTTTCCTAACCGTTAGAAGAACGCGCCGAATTTGAAAAATTGCGGAACAAAAATACACAACTATCGTTTCGTTGTCATTGAAAAGTGAAGAAAAATTAAGATTTTCTGAAATGAAGATAGCAATCATCAAATATAACGCGGGAAACATCGAATCGGTGAACAATGCTCTGATGAGACTTGGCGTGGAAGCTGAAATTACTGGCAATCATGAAAAAATCAGGACAGCCGATAAAGTGATTTTTCCCGGGGTGGGAGAGGCCAGTACAACAATGGCTTACCTGAAAAAAGATGGTTTGGATCAGCTTATTCCGCAGTTGAAACAACCGGTTTTGGGTATTTGCCTTGGTTTGCAACTCATGTGCAGCTATTCCGAAGAAAATGATACTCCTTGTCTGGGCATTTTTGAGGAACAGGTCAGGCGCTTCATTCCTGAACCTGGTATGGAATTTATTTTCAAAGTTCCGCACATGGGTTGGAATACTATAACTGATCTCAAGAGCGATATTTTTGACCTGTCAATCGACCAGCAATATGTCTATTTTGTGCATTCGTATTACGCTGCTGTTGGCGAACATACAGTCGCTGTTTGTAATTATATCAATCCGTTCAGTGCGGCGTTGCACCGCGATAACTTCTACGCTACCCAGTTTCACCCTGAAAAAAGCGGAACGGTTGGTGCGAGGATATTGGAGAATTTTTTGAAAATGTGAAGTAATTGATTAACGATTGAAGATTAACGATCAACGATTTAAGATTTTTAATTATGACATCACGTGAATTAGAAGACAGACTCATTGTTTTTGCAGTTAATATTATTCGATTGTCAGATGGGATTAAACCATCAATTGGAGGTAAGAACTTGGTAGAGCAAATTGTTCGATCCAGCTCATCAACAGCACTGAATTATGGTGAGGCTCAAAGTGCTGAATCTGGAAGGGATTTTGTCCACAAACTTGGTATATGTCTCAAGGAAGTTAGGGAAACGTTTATTAATCTTCGGATTATTGATGGCGCAGGCCTTCATTCTGATCAACAAATTGTGAATAATCTGAAGGCTGAAAGTAACGAACTGATTTCAATTTTTGTGAAAAGTATTGAAACGAGCAAGCGCAAACAAGGCACATTGCCACCGAAAACCAATCGTTAATCCTAAATCGTTAATCTATAATCGTTAATCAAAAATGATTACAATAATACCCGCAATAGACCTCATTGACGCGAAGTGCGTCCGCTTGTCACAAGGCGATTACAACCAGAAAACGATTTATAACGAGAATCCGCTCGAAGTCGCCAAAATGTTCGAAGATGCTGGAATCACCCGTTTGCATTTGGTCGATTTGGATGGTGCCAAAGCCAAACACATTGTCAATCACAAGGTATTGGAGCGAATAGCTTCGAAAACCAAATTAGTGATTGATTTTGGTGGTGGTCTTAAATCGGACGAAGATCTGCGTATTGCCTTCGAAAGTGGTGCGCAAATGGTTACCGGTGGAAGCATTGCCGTAAAAGACCGCGAAACTTTTCTACACTGGATTGAAACTTATGGACCTGAGAAAATCATTCTTGGTGCCGATGCCAAAGACAAAATGATTGCTGTGAGCGGCTGGCAGGAAGTTTCAGAATTGTCTATTCTGGATTTTATTGAAAGCTTTACAAGCAAAGGTATTAGACAAGTGATTTCGACTGACATTGCCCGCGATGGCATGTTAACCGGGCCAAGTATCGATTTGTACAAAGAAATAATGGCTCAATTTCCAAATCTTGGACTTATTGCCAGTGGCGGTATTGCAACCATGAAAGACATTTATGAACTCAACGAAATGGGCATTCCCGGTGTGATTACCGGAAAAGCGATTTATGAGAACCGGATTAGTTTGGATGAAATAAGTAGATTTTTAAGTGTATAAGCAAACATGGAACTTGAAATTTGAAACATGGAACTACCGAAATGTTAGCAAAACGAATCATACCATGCCTGGATATCAAAGACGGTCAGACCGTTAAAGGCATCAACTTTGTGAATATTAAAAGCGTTGGCGATCCTGTTGAACTGGGTGCGCTGTATGCCGAACAGGGAGCCGATGAACTGGTTTTCCTCGACATCACAGCTACGCATGAAGGCCGGAAAACCTTTGTAGAACTAGTCAGACGCATTGCCCGCGAAATCAATATTCCATTTACCGTGGGAGGTGGCATCAGTGAACTGAAAGATGCAGATGCTTTGTTGAGTGCCGGAGCCGATAAAATCAGTATCAATTCGTCGGCAGTGCGCAACCCTAAACTGATTGACGATCTGGCGCTGAACTTTGGAAGTCAGTTTGTGGTTTTGGCCATTGACGCCAGGGGTGAAAACGATTATTGGACGGTGACTGTCAATGGTGGTCGTATTCCAACCGAAAAAGAGTTGTTCTCCTGGGCTAAAGAAGGTGAAAACCGTGGTGCAGGTGAGATTTTGTTTACCTCAATGAACCACGACGGAACGAAAGCGGGTTTTGCTAACAAGGAATTGGCAAAAATGTCAGATATGCTTCACATTCCTATAATTGCCTCTGGTGGTGCCGGAAATATGGAGCATTTTGTGGATGTTTTTACTGAAGGAAAAGCTGATGCCGGACTGGCTGCCAGCATTTTTCATTATAAGGAAATTGCTATACCCGATTTGAAAAGTTATTTGAAAAGTAAAGGAATTGCCATACGATAAAACTTTCTGCATCTTTGTGGTGGACTTTTGATAACCAAAAAGTATCAGGAAATACAAGTGGAATAAAACAAAGAAAATATAGAAATGGAAAATACAGAACTTGATTTCGCAAAGCTGAATGGCCTTATTCCGGCTGTTATTCAGGATAATACAACATTAAAAGTGCTGATGCTCGGCTTTATGAACGAAGAAGCACTGGCCAAAACCGAAGAAACTGGTAAGGTTACTTTTTTTAGCCGTACCAAAAATCGGTTGTGGACGAAAGGTGAAGAATCGGGCAATTTTCTCGACGTAGTTTCTATTGCATCCGATTGCGATAACGATACGCTCCTGATCAAAGTGAACCCGGTTGGACCGGTTTGCCATACGGGCGACGACACTTGTTGGGGCGAAGAAAACGAAGAAAGCGACCTGCTGTTCCTCGAATATCTTCAGGATTTTATTGACCAACGCAAACAGGAAATGCCCGAAGGTTCTTATACAACCTCATTGTTTAAAAGCGGAACACGCAAAATTGCCCAGAAAGTGGGAGAGGAAGCTGTTGAAACCATCATTGGTGCAATGGCTGATGATGACGAAAACTTTTTGTACGAAGGAGCCGACCTGTTGTATCACCTGATCGTTTTACTGTCGCACAAAGGTTACAGGATTGAAGATTTAGCGAGAGAATTGAAGAAAAGACATAAATAATATTTATAAATCGTTCATTCATTAAACTTTATCCGATATTAATTTAATTTGTATCTTTGAATAAAAAAAATAAACATGGATTTGCAAACCCGAAAAATATCATTTGTCCAAGAATTTCTCAGACTTCAGAATGAGGAAATTGTTAGCGGATTGGAAGAGATGTTGCGAAAAAGGAAAGCTGAATTGATTGAAAATAATCTTAAGCCGGTGAGTGTGCAACAATTTAATGACGAAATCGACCAGGCTTTAAACGATTCTAAAAATGGACAGATTATTAAAGCAATTGATCTAAAAACTAAAGTCCAAAAATGGCATTAATCGTTTATTGGACTCAACTTGCTGAGAATAAACTTGAAGATATTTTTGGCTATTATCAGATGAAAGCTGGCCAAAGAGTAGCTCAAAAGCTGGTAAATGGAATTGTTAATACCACGATTGACCTCGACAAAAATCCATTTGTTGGACAGAAAGAAAGCTTACTAACTAGCAGAACTCAAGGATTCCGATATTTAGTCTATAAGAATTTTAAAATAATCTATTGGATTAACGATGAATACGGTCGAATTGAAATTGCAAACGTTTTTGATTGCCGACAAAATCCAAAAAACCTTAAAGAAGTCAAATAAGGAGTCAAATTAAATCAAATAACCAATTTTAGCATAAAAAAGCGGAGGATTCTGTCAAAAGAGTTCTCCGCTTTTCGTTTTAATGCGGCTAAATTGTTAAAATAGTAGTATTTACATAAACTTAACCTTCAACAACCCGTAAAACCAATCTCGATTGGATTATTAGGCTATCTTTGCGCCTTCATTTTTGAACCCTATGCAGAAGATTAGAAACATCGCGATTATTGCCCACGTTGACCACGGTAAAACCACATTGGTTGACAAGATGATTTACTATTGTAACATCATGAAAGAACACGAGAAGATACAGGAGTTGATTCTCGATAGCAACGATTTGGAACGTGAAAGAGGAATTACAATTCTTGCAAAGAACGTATCGGTTATTTATAAAGATATTAAAATCAATATTATAGATACTCCAGGCCATGCTGATTTTGGTGGCGAAGTTGAGCGTGTATTGAACATGGCTGACGGAGTTTTATTGCTTGTCGATGCTTTTGAAGGTACTATGCCACAAACACGCTTCGTATTGTCAAAAGCACTTGCTTTAGGCCTGAAACCTATTGTAGTTGTAAATAAAGTTGACAAACCCAATTGTCGTCCTGAAGAAGTTCATGAGCAGGTTTTCGACCTGATGTACAGCTTGAATGCAACTGAGGAGCAGTTAAATTTTCCGACTATTTATGGATCGGCCAAACAGGGCTGGATGTCGGATGACTGGAAAGTGCCAACCAACAATATCGAAGCTTTGTTGAAAGCAATTGTGAAATATATTCCTGCTCCGGTTGCAAATCCGGGAACACCGCAGGTTCTGATTACTTCGCTCGATTATTCATCTTATGTTGGCCGTATTGCAATTGGCCGTATCCACCGCGGCGAAATTCGCGAAGGAATGAACGTTTCGCTTGTTAAACGCGATGGTTCAGTTAAACGATGCAAAATTAAAGAACTTCATACATTTACCGGATTGGGTCGGGTAAAGGTAGATAAGATGATTTCCGGAGATATTTGCGCCATGGTTGGAATCGAAGGATTCGATATTGGTGACACCATTTGCGATTGGGAAAATCCGGAACCGTTGGAACCAATTGCCATTGATGAACCGACCATGAGCATGACATTCATGATCAATAATTCGCCTTTCTACGGAAAAGAAGGAAAATATGTGACTTCACGCCATTTGAAAGATCGTCTCGAAAAGGAATTGGAGAAAAACCTTGCTTTACGCGTTCTGCCAACCGATTCGGCTGATTCATACATTGTTTATGGTCGCGGAGTACTGCATTTATCCGTTTTGATTGAAACCATGCGCCGCGAAGGATATGAGCTTCAGGTGGGTCAGCCTCAGGTTTTATTCAAAGAAATTGTAGGCGAAAAGTGTGAGCCTATTGAAGATTTGCATGTTGATGTTCCGGATGAATATTCAGGAAAAGTGGTTGAAATGGTTTCGTCGCGCAAGGGCGAAATGCAAAATATGGAACGCAAAGGCGACCGGATTCACCTCGAATTCAGGATTCCTTCACGCGGTATTATCGGAATGCGAACCAACATGCTGACTGCAACTGCCGGAGAAGCGGTTATGAACCACCGTTTTATCGAATATCAACCGTACAAGGGTCCAATTGACAACAGAAACAATGGTTCGTTGATTGCGCTTGAAACCGGTACTGCATTTGCTTATTCTATCAGCAAACTTTCGGATCGTGGTTCATTCTTTATAGACCCGGGACAGGAAGTTTATGAAGGACAGGTGATTGGCGAAAGTACCCGTGGCGACGATTTGACCATCAACGTTACCAAACCAAAGAAACTGACCAACATGCGTGCTTCAGGAACCGATGACAAGCTGAGGTTGATTACTCCGATAAAATTCAGCCTTGAAGAAGCGCTTGAATATATCAAAGAGGATGAGTTGGTTGAAGTTACACCTTTGTCAATCCGGATGCGCAAAATGTCGCTGAAAGAACACGAACGCAAAAGATCGGCAAAAAACAGCCAATAATTGTTTCTCAGAAACAAAGCAAAATATAAAAACCCTGATCGGCATGAAAACTGATCAGGGTTTTTTGTTATGTGTAAATCACTTTGGTCTAGATAAACCCAGGACTTTAAATTTTAATCAGAAAATAGTTATTCCTGATCGTCTATTTCTTCTTCCTCACTATCTTCTTCTTCGTCATCAGCCGAGTAAACGACATCCAGATCTTCATCTTCAAAAACCGGTTGTTTGGTTACCTGCTTCAGTGGTTTCAGGTTTGAAGGTATTGGCGCATTCACTTTGTCTTCAAAATAAGGGAAAACATCAACAATAGTGCTAATTGCCAGTGAAGTAGTTTGGTATGGAACTAAAACATAAGAAAGACCTTCTTCGAACCGAAGAAGCGCTTGTTTCAGATCGTCGGCAGCAACCAGAAAATAGTTATTGATTTTCTTTTCCTTACCGGCATTTTCGTCAATGGTTACGATGCCAATGCGGGCTTTGTACCACCATTCACCGTTTTCATGCGGAAATATTTCTACGATATTCGATTTTTTGATATTGTCAACCATGAATTCGCCACGAACCATGGTTTCCATTTGCTTGATGATGCGCGTTTCGGCATCGGTAAATGTTACGGCATCAACCAGATATACTTCGCTCACTTTACGTTCGCGGCCGTCATCATCAATTTTTACATATTTTACTTTACACTCGAACCAGGTTTGCATACTTTAAATTTTTTGATCTGCAAAGATATTTGCTCTCGCCATAAAACGGGAGAAAATTTCAAATAGTTTTCCACAAAATGATGGATTGAATAAATAGGAGGGATTCGTGCCAGAATAGGATTGTCAGATTTCTATTGCAGAATTTTTATCAGTGACTAAATTTTATCTCATAAATTTTTGGCCATAATTTACCAGTCACAAAAGTCCGGTCTTTTATAGAGTCGTAAGCAATTCCATTCATTTCCAATGAGCCGGAATATATATTTTTCGCTTCGATCGCCAAAGAAGTCAGGTCAAGTTTACCGACTATTTTCCCATCTGATGGATTTATCTTGACAATGGTATTTGTAGTCCAGATGTTGGCATATATATAACCATTAATGAACTCCATCTCATTAAGATTATCTGTTGAATATTCATTTTCTGAAACAGAAATTGTTTTAATTACGCCTAAGGTATTTGGGTCTAAATAGGTTAGGATATTTGTTCCATCAGTCATAATTAAGTTTGTTCCATCGGTTGTCAGTCCCCAACCTTCCTTGCTTGGAAAGGTAAATTCACCTAGCTTTTTATAGGTAGTTGCATCATAAATAAATCCAACTTTGGTTTTGTACGTAAGTTGAAATATTTTCCCGTTTAAAAATGCAATTCCTTCTCCAAAATATTTCACTCTGTCGATCTCTACTTTTTTGTTGATTTTACCAGTTATTAGATCCACTATGCCAAACAATGATTTTGTTTGAGGTAAATCGACTGATGCGCCAGTACTTTCATAGATTTCCCCATTATGGACTAGAAAACCTTCAGTAAAAGAAGTAGTATCGTGTGGATATGAGTTGACGAAAACGTAATCAATAACCGGAGTTGTAGCTTTTGTGGTACTGGTATTTCCTGAATTATTTCTGCCACTATTGCAGCCAAATAGTAAAAAAGCAATCACAAAAATCAGAAGCAGTGTTTTTGTCATCTGTCAATAAGCTTTATGCTAAGATATTGTTTTGTTGTTTGTTCGCATTTGTAGGTTGATACAATCAACGATCACTTTATTTACTTTGCAACCGGTTGGCCATTGCATTTGCCAGCTCAATACATTGCTCGAATTTGTCTTTTTTCAACGTTCCTTTTTCTTCAACAGGTTCATAAACCAGATCCCATTTGATGTTTTCAGCAAATTTCTGAAGGTTTTTTACACCTCCGCCATTCCATCCAAACGATCCAAAGATACCGAGCAAGTGATTTTTGATTCCCATGTGCTCTATTTTTGTAACCAGACTTTCTACTGAGGGAAAGAGTTCGTTGTTGTAAGCAGCGCTTCCGACAATGAATGCCTTGTATTTAAAAATATCGCTGATGATATAGGAAGCGTGGGTTTTCGACGCATCGTAAACCCTAATGTTTTTCACGCCGCGAACAGCTAGTTGTCGTGCAATTACATCGGCCATTTTCGCTGTATTTCCATACATCGAGCCATAAACGATTACTGCACCTAGTTCTGTAGTATATGTGCTCCATTTCTGATAACGATCCATAATGTATTTGAGATCGGTACGCCAAACAGGGCCATGCGTTGCGGCCAGCATTTTCACATCCATGCTTTCCACTTTCTTCAGTGCACGTTGGGTATGCGGGCAATATTTCCCGACAATATTGGTGAAGTATCTCATCAATTCTTCTTCGTACACCGAAAGATTCAGTTCATCGTCGAAAATACCACCATCTAGTGTGCCAAAACTCCCGAAAGCATCGCCTGTAAAAAGAATTTTGCTTGTCATTTCGTAGCTTACCATGGTTTCGGGCCAGTGAACCATAGGAATTGTGGAGAACATGAGCCTGCGTTTTCCAAGTGGTAATTCATAATCATCATAAACCTCCAGTGTGTTTTTTGTAACCTGGTAATAATTGGCAACCAGGTCGAATGTCTTCTTATTGCCAACAAGCGTGATATTCGGATACTTGGCAACAACAGCTTTTAGTGCTCCTGAATGATCTGGTTCCATGTGGTTAATTATCAGATAATCAACTGGTAGTCCGTTGGTCAGTATTTCTATCTGGTCAAGGTAATCTTCTACAAAAGTACGTTCTACGGTATCAATCAGGGCAATTTTTTCGTCAACTATTAAGTACGAATTATAGGAAACTCCGTAAGGAATAGGCCAGAAGTTTTCAAAAAGATGAGTTCTCCGGTCATTAAATCCGAGGTAATAAATGTTTTCAGCAAGATTAACCTGATGCATAGTAAAATGATTTTGTTTGCAATATTATCTGGAACGAAAATAAGCAAATTCAGGCAAACAGAGCAGCCCTATTTTTTATTCATTCAGGAATTAAGATAAAGATTACAAACATTGCACCAGCCATTTAAATACTATTCTAAAAATCAGCTTCTACTTTATATTTAGGTTCTTTGAATGAAATGATTATTTTTGGCAAAAAACCGAGACGAAAATGGATATAAATAAAAAAAATAAGATTATGCTATTTCCAAGATTGAACAAATGGATCATTTTTATTTTTTTTATTGTATTAGCCGTCGTTGGAATTCGCGGCTATCAATTATACCATTACATTTTTGATGCGAACATTAACTCCCCCGGAAGTATCAAAATTCCACCAAATGCAACTTACAGCCAGGTAATTGACAGCTTGAAAAGACATAACATTATTCTCAATTATGAAGCTTTTAACTGGGTAGCCAAAAGGAAAAAATATGCCGAGTCGATAAAACCCGGTTTGTATTTGCTCGATAAAGGGCTGAATTCGAATGAAATTCTAAATATGCTGAAGTCAGGAAATCAAGAGCCGGTAAGGGTTACTTTTAATAACCTCCGGTTTATTGAAGAGTTGGCTGGTGATGTGTCAAAATATATTCGACCTGATTCAACTGAACTGATTAACAAATTCAATGATCCGGCCGTTCAGGAAAAATATGGGTTTAATGCGAATACTTTTCATTGCATGTTCATTCCAAATACCTACGAGTTTTACTGGACTACCACTGCCGATCAGTTTCTGGAACGAATGTCGATGGAATACAAACGTTTTTGGAATGAGGATAGGACCAATAAAGCCAAAGAACTTGGTTTAACCCCAGAAGAAGTAATGACCGTGGCTTCTATTGTTCAGGAGGAAAGTAACAAGAGAGATGAAAAGCCCATTATTGCAGGTTTGTATATAAACCGTATCAAACGGGGAATGCCATTGCAGGCTGATCCAACTGTGAAGTTTGCATTGCACAACTTTCACATCAAGAGGGTCTTAAAATCACATTTGGAGGTTGAGTCACCTTACAATACCTATAAATATCCAGGTTTGCCTCCCGGACCGATTAACTTTCCGGAGATATCCAGTATAGAGTCGGTCTTAAATGCAGCAAAAACCCCATACATTTACATGTGTGCCCGTCAGGATTTTTCAGGATATCATAACTTTTCAAGAACTTTGTCAGGTCACAACGAAAATGCCCGGAAGTACAAAGCTGCTCTCGATTCTCTTGAGATTTTCAAGTAAATAAATTCATAAAAAAAGCTACCGGGAAATGGAGAATTACTCTCTGTTTTCCGGTAGCTTTTATGAATTGTGAAATATGTTCTATTCAAATATATCTCTCACTTTGTCGAAGAAATTTTTGTCATTCTGATCAGGTCCATCTGTAAAGCTGGGTGATGACTGAAGTTTTTCAAGTATCTTCCGCTCTTCCGAATTTATTTTTTTCGGTATCCAAACATGCACACGAACCAGCAAATCACCCTTTCCGTAACCATTTACATCAGGTAATCCTTTTCCACGTAAGCGTAGCACTTTTTCTGGTTGGGTTCCGGGTTCAATCTTTACTTTCACTTTGTTGTCAACAGTGGGTATTTCTTTGGTGGTACCTAAAGTAATTTCAGGAAAAGTCACAAAAAGATTGTAAATCAGGTTGTTCCCATCTCTTATCAATTCAGGATGTTCTTCTTCCTGAATGACAACAAAAAGATCGCCGTTAACACCACTGCGACGTCCGGCATTTCCCTTTCCGGCAACGTTAAGCTGCATACCTTCGCCAACGCCGGCAGGTATCCTGATTGAGATTACTTCTTCATCACGAACAACACCTTCGCCCTGACAATGAACACATTTATTGGTGATAATTTGCCCTTCCCCGCCACAAGTTGGACAGGCTGAGGTGGTTTGCATTTGGCCGAGCAATGTATTTTGAATACGTGTTACATGGCCGCTTCCTTTACATGTCGAACAATTTGAATAGGAAGATCCGCCTTGTGCGCCGGTTCCGTTGCAATGAGTGCAAAGCACATATTTTTTTACTTTGATTTTTTTTTCTACCCCATTTAAGACCTCACTCAGATTGAGCGTGACCTTAACGCGAAGATCGGATCCACGGTGCTGACGTGGTCCACGACTTCGTGAACCTCCTCCGAATCCGCTAAATCCACCAAATCCGCCGCCTCCAAAAACATCGCCAAACATCGAGAAAATATCGTCCATCGACATGTCGTGTCCACCAAATCCTGCATTTCCGCCCGGACCTGAATGTCCAAATTGGTCGTAACGCTGACGTTTTTCGGGACTACTCAAAATCTCATAAGCTTCAGCAGCTTCCTTAAATTTTTCTTCGGCTTCTTTATTTCCGGGGTTTTTGTCAGGATGAAACTGTATGGCTTTTTGTCTGTATGCCTTCTTAATTTCATCAGCACTCGCTGTTTTGCTGACTCCCAGAATTTCGTAAAAATCGCGTTTTGTCATTTTCAATCAAATAAAATGTGGCTTACTCGCCAATAACTACTTTGGAAAAACGTATTACTTTATCATTCAGATAGTAACCTTTTTGAACCACATCTACATTCTTCCCAACTAATTCTTTCGTCGGGGCAGGCGTTTTGGTAATTGCTTCATGTAAATCAGTATCGAAGGTTTGTCCTTTTGCTTCAATTTCTTTCACTCCATTTTGTTTCAGAAAATCCTGAAACTTGCTGTATATTAACTTGATGCCATCTGTTGCGTGGTTTTCTTCTTCAACTAAATCAAGCGTTTGCATAGCGCGGTCGAAATCGTCAATTATTGGTAAAATGCTGATTAGTAAGCCTTCGCTTGCTGTTTTCAATAGTTCAATACGTTCTTTTAAAGTACGTTTTCGGTAATTGTCGAATTCAGCCTGCAAACGTATGTGTCTATCTTTTAGCTCAAGCAATTCCTGCTCGGTTATTTCAAGCTGTTCTTCAGCCTTGCTTTTTTTGTGTGCTTTATCTTTTTTTGCCTCAGTTTTCGCTTCGGTTGATTCGTTTTGCTCTGTAACCAGATCAGGTGTTTCGTTTTCTTGTTGATCTTTTGCTTCGTTTTTGGCTGTATCCTTTGTCATTGTTACTGAATTTTAAATTTTCGATTTTCGAGTTGCAAATATACTGCCATTGGTGTTACAATTGACAAATTGGCATTTTAAATAATTGATAACTGACAGTATCGAACCTAAATAAAGAAAGGGCAACCCGTTGTCCGAATCGCCCTTTCTTTATTATTACGAAAGAGTTTTTATTTCAGGAGTGATGAAATGGCTTGTTCCAATCCAGGTCCACGTAAATCATTCCCTTTGCCAACGATAACTCCATCGCCGTCAATCAAGAAACTGGCAGGAATACTGCGAACTCCATAAATGCCGGCATATTTGGCATTCCATCCCTGTAGATCGCTCACATGATTTTCCCAGAAAAGTTTGTCAGCAGCAATTGCATTTTGCCATGAAGCTTTATCTTTATCAAGTGAAACACTAAAAACGGTGAACCCCTTGCCATTCTTGAATTTTGCATCTTTGAACTTTTGGTGGGCTGCCACCACATTGGGGCTTTCTTGCCTGCATGGACCACACCACGATGCCCAGAAATCGATCAGTACTATTTTGCCTTTCAGATCCGACAATTTCAGGTCTTTTCCTTCAGGCGATTTTTCAACTATTTCAGGAGCCTTATTACCAATGTTCAATCCGATGGCTACTTCATCTTTCGTTTCCTTCGATTGAGTTTTTGTTTTAGCAGCATTCGCGACTGTTGCCACTGCAAAAAATAGGGCAAAAATCAGAGTAATTTTCATTTTCATATTTAGAATGTCTTTTAATTTAAAATTTAACTCACCCACAAAAATAACAATTCAGCAATAAGATTGTAAATCCTGCTGGCTTGTTTTTAAATATTAACAATTTTTGATGCTATTCTGCTCGTGTAATTCGCGCACCGATTGCATTGAGCCTGTCGTCAATATTTTCGTATCCACGATCAATTTGTTCAATATTCGAGATTTTGCTGGTTCCCTGAGCCGAAAGTGCTGCAATTAACAGGGCCACACCTGCACGGATATCGGGCGAACTCATGTTGGTAGCCCTGAGGAGATATTTGTGGTCGAGCCCAATTACGGTAGCGCGATGAGGATCGCAAAGAATAATTTGAGCCCCCATGTCAATCAGTTTATCAACAAAGAACAGCCGACTTTCAAACATTTTTTGATGAATGAGCACGCTTCCTTTGGCTTGCGTAGCAATTACCAAAAAAATACTAAGCAAGTCAGGAGTGAGTCCAGGCCAGGGAGCATCAGCAATATTCATGATTGAACCATCAATAAATGTTTCAATCTCATAATGTTCCTGTGCCGGAATGTATAAATCGTCGTTGTGTTCAATTACTGTGATACCCATTCGTTTAAATTGCTCCGGAATAATTCCCAGATGGGGTATTCCGGCATTTCGGATGGTAATTTCAGAATTTGTCATCGCGGCAAGACCGATAAAACTACCGACTTCAATCATGTCGGGAAGTATTTGGTGCGTGCAGCCGTTTAATGAGCTTACTCCTTTTATAGTGAGCAGATTAGACCCAATACCTTCAATGATTGCACCCATCGACACCATCATTTTGCAAAGTTGCTGAACGTAAGGTTCGCAGGCGGCGTTGTAAATGGTAGTGGTTCCTTCGGCCATCGAAGCAGCCATTACAATGTTGGCGGTTCCGGTTACCGAAGCTTCGTCCAAAAGCATATAGCAGCCTTTAAGTTTGGTTGCTTCAACACTGTAGAAATGCTGATCGGGATTATAATTAAAAGTAGCGCCTAATTTCTGAAGTCCGGTGAAATGGGTGTCTAATCTTCTTCTTCCAATTTTGTCGCCACCGGGCTGTGGAATGTATCCGATACCGAAACGGGCTAACAAAGGACCCAAAATCATTATTGACCCCCGGAGGCTTGAAGCTTGTCGGGCAAAAATGTCGGTTTTCAGGTAATCGAGTTTGATTTGGTCGGCCTGAAAAATGTAATTTCCCTTACTGATCCGCTCAGTTTTAACGCCGAGTTCGGTCAGTATTTCAATTAATTTAATGACATCACTGATTTCAGGAATATTGCTGATCTCTATTTTGTGCGGTGTAAGTAAAACCGCACAGATGACTTGAAGTGCCTCGTTTTTTGCCCCCTGAGGAAACAAATCGCCCTGCAATTGTCTTCCTCCTTCGATCTTAAAAGTTGCCATTCAAATTGGTTGTGATGAGTTTATCCTGAAGGCTTTTGCATATTTACCGCTGTTGTTTGCCGCGGTCGTCAGGTTTCTGGAATTTTCTTCTCTGAACATTGTCGAGAACAGGTGTTGGTCTCTTTTTGTTCCTGAATAAAATATCCTTGGTTTCAGCAAGCTGTAGATTCGTGCCAGTGATTTTACCATTAGATAATTCTTCAATGTCTTCCATAATTTTGTCATCGGTAACCGAATCTTTGTTCCACATGATATAACTTTTCTTCATGTGGTTGGCAATCAGTTTTATCAAAAGTTCACGCTCTTTCTCATCTTCATAAACAGCCGCTTTTTCAAGCAAAAACTCGATGGTTTTTCCGTAGTGACGATATTTAATCTTATTGAGACTGTACGGAATCCTTTCCGGCTTTGTATTGAAGAATTCGGGTACCGGTGGGGTGTACGGATAGTCAATGTCTAATTTAAAATCAGTCATTATTGCAAGATGATCCCAAAGCTTGTGCTTGAAATCGTTGATATCCCTCAAATAAGGATACATGTTTCCCATTATGTCGATAATGGTTCTGGCGGCCCTGTTTCTCTCATTGCGGTCTTCAATGGTCATGATATGATTGACCATGTTTTGTAAGTTTCTACCATACTCAGGTAAGGGCAACTTACTGCGATCAGAATTATAATCCATGTAAATAAATAAAGTTGTTTCTTATAAATCAGGCTGTTATCTCGAAATGGTGATTAATACAGATAATCAGGATGAAGATGAATCTGGTGCAAATTAAAACAAAATTGTTTTGTTGGCAAAAAAAAGCTACAAAATCTGATTGCTTTAAGTTTCACACTGCAAAACTAACTAATTATCCGCAATTTAGCGAATTTCAGTAAAAGTTGTTTTTTACCGGCATTCTGAAAAAAGACGGTTGCCTGTATATCGGGTATTTTGCCTTCCATTTGCAGTACTTTTCCCCGTCCGAATCGCTGATGTTCAACTATCATTCCTGCCTGAATTTCTTCAGGATTGCTATAGTCAAATGCATCAGCCTCCTTTTTTGTTTCGCGAAGTTTTGTTAATTTTCGATATAAATCAGGTTGACTGGCCATTGCAGGCTTGAGTCCGGGGATTGAAGGGTTTTGCTGGCGCGGTTTTGGTGCTGAAAATGGCAAATCGGAACTGTCATTATAAAAGTTCGGGTCTTTTTCTTCAGGTTGATTCAGGTATTGCGAATCAATTTCGTCGATGAAACGACTTTTGTTGCAGAATTCAAGTTTTCCCCATTTGTAGCGTTGACGGGCATAACTTATATAAGCATGTTGTTCGGCGCGGGTGAGGGCAACATAAAACAGTCGCCGCTCTTCTTCGAAATCTTCCAGCGTTTTTTGTCCGGTTTGGTTCGACGGGAAAAGGTTTTCCTCAACGCCAACAATAAATACATTCTTGAATTCCAGACCTTTAGCTGAGTGAATGGTCATCATGGTAACACGGTCATTGTCTTCTTCCTTTTCCGAATCCTGATCGGTCAGCAAGGCCACATCTTCCATGTAATTGTTCAATTTGTTGGGTGTACCTTCTTCTTTTGCTGAAATTGAGAATTCCTGAATACCGTTGAGTAATTCCTGAATATTTTCGAACCGGCTAACACCTTCAGGAGTTTGATCTTTGTATAAATCTTTCATGATCTCGGTGCCGGTGGCAATTTCGCTTGCCAGTTCAAAGGCATCATGGGTTTCAATCTTTTCCCTGAAAACATTGATGAGACTTGTGAATTCGTGAATTTTGGCTGCCGTTCCTTTGTTGAATTCTCCGAGCAGCATTGGTATGTTGGTGGCAAATTCCCAGATGCAAATGTTGTTTTGGGCAGCGAATTGTTCGAGTTTGGTGAGGCTGGTTTGTCCGATTCCGCGCGCCGGATAATTGATCACCCGTTTGAAAGCTTCATTGTCTTTCGGATTGATAACCATCCTGAAATAGCTGAGCAAATCCTTTATTTCTTTTCGCCGATAGAAAGAAAGTCCGCCATAAATCCGGTAAGGAATATTTCGTTTCCGGAGCGATTCCTCAAAAATACGCGACTGCGCATTGGTGCGGTATAAAATGGCATAATCGGAGAACATGAAGTGGTCGCGCATTCGGGTATCGATAATTTCGTTCGAAACCAGGTAACCTTCTTCATTATCGGTAATGGCACTCATCACTTTTATAAGTGTGCCTTTTTCCTTTTCAGAAAATACATTCTTCCGGATTTGCCTTTTATTGTGGGCAATTATGCTGTTTGCCGCATCAACAATGGTTTGTGTTGACCGGTAATTTTGTTCGAGTTTGTAAACCATGTGCTCGGGATAATCTTTCTGGAAGTTCAGAATGTTTTCGATTCGGGCACCACGGAAGGAATAAATACTCTGGGCATCGTCGCCAACTACGCAAATATTGTTGTGTGTAGCTGCCAGTTTTTTGATGATCATGTACTGGGAATGGTTGGTATCCTGGTACTCGTCAACCAAAATGTATTGGAAAATACGCTGGTATTTGGCCAGAATTTCGGGATGGTTCCTGAAAAGCACATTGGTTTTCATCAGCAAATCGTCAAAATCCATGGCACCGGCCAGAAAGCACCGCTTGGTGTATTCCTTGTAAATCTGTCCGATGAGGGGCATTTTGATACTTTGGTCATATTCAGCCGTTTCGGGAAGCGTTGCGTACATTTCAGAAGTAACTAGGTTGTTTTTTGCTGCTGAAATCCGTCCCGAGACCACGTTGGGCTTGTATGTTTTATCGTCGAGTTTGAAATCTTTTATGATGCTTTTTATCAGGCTTTTAGAGTCTGAAGAGTCATAAATTGTAAAGTTTGACGGATATCCGAGTGTTTCTGATTCTGTTCTTAAAATACGTGCAAAAATGGAGTGAAAAGTTCCCATCCACAGATACCGTGCAGTATTCGGACCGACCATTTCCGAGATACGGTTTTTCATTTCTCTGGCGGCCTTGTTGGTAAATGTGAGAGCAAGAACAGATCCTGGCCGCACCCCGTTTTTTAAAAGGTGGGTAATCCGGTAGGTCAAAACCCTTGTTTTCCCAGATCCTGCGCCGGCAATGATCAATGAAGCTCCATTAATATTTTCAACGGCAAGCCGCTGAGGCTCATTCAACTCTTCTAAATAATTCTGCACTTTATTCTGTTCTAAAATTAACTTCAAAAGAAAAAACTGTTTTTCCTGATTTTCAGGACGCGAAGGTAAGGAGTTTTCAACAATACTGTTTCAGAAAATTTCAAAGGCCACAAAAGATAAATCAATTTTTAGCGTTAATATTGTGAATTCTTAAATAAAATAGAAGGATGAAGATTCAACAAATAGTTGCCGGATTGATTGTGCTGTCCATCTTTGCATTGGTTCCATCGTTTGGCTTTGCTCAAATTTCTTCTGGCGCTGATGCCAAAGTACCAACCGAATATTCTTCCGGAAGTCAGGATAATATACACATATTTTGCGGAAATAAGGGAGATGCCAATGCATCGTTAACTGCAACTTCTCCTGGTTCTGAGTCGGCCAATTTCGAGTGGCTGAAATACAATGCTGCATCCGGGAACTTTGATTTTTACATCAATGATCAATCAGGAAGTACAACCTCTCCAATATCGGGGTTGCAGGATGGATGTTACCGGGTGATTATTACCGGCACTTCTGGCACGAAAACAACCTTTACCGCCTGGGTATTGAATAATTATCTGGAAACAACCGCCGAAATTCCAGAGTCGGATTGTAAATCTTTTACCCTGACAGGAACTATAATTTCGCCAACTACTTTCACTTATGTAGATTTGACACATGGACAAACCAAAGTTTTGAATAAAAATATTCAGGTTAAATGGATGGAAGGTACGAATACTGTCAGCACATTTCTGACATCTAAAATATACAGCCCGCCAACAAAAGATACCGATTATACTTTGCGCGTTTCCGACATTTCCGGTTGTTTCTCTGATGTTGTTGTACGGTATATTTCAATTGTTACCAAGGCATCATTTACTTATCTACTGGACGTTCAGAAAGGTCTTCCCACGGGCAAAACAGAAGCTCCGTTGACCGTAACTTTCACCAGTACTTCAAATGGTGATGCCGGTAAATGCGAATGGTTTATATACAAAGACAGGGATGAAATAATAAGGTGGGCAGCGGCAAACCCCGGAAAAGTTATTGACAGCATAGATTTCCATATATTAGGCGATTTTGCAAAACACATTTTCGAAAAACCAGGAACCTATAATGTAAAACTGGTTTCGCAAAAGAAATCTGATTTTACTACTTGTTTTAATACGGTTTACATTAATGAAATGATTGTTATTGATGAATCATTTATTGATGCTCCTAATTTTTTTACTCCAGATAATGGAGACGATGCGAATGATAATTTTGTCGTACAATTTATTTCGATGAAAACAGTTAAAATAACGATTTTTAACCGTTGGGGCAAGGTGATCCATAAATGGGAAAGCAACAATGTACAGGGATTTGGCGCGACTGTTGATTCGGTTCCTCAATCAGTGTGGGATGGTAAAGTAGGAGGGAAACTTGCAGTTCCGGGTGTTTATTATTATGTGGTTGAGGGTGTTGGCCGTGATGACAAAAAGCGAACAGCAAATGGTTTCTTCCACCTTTTCAGGGGTAAGTAAAATATTTGCAGGTAATGCAGGTGTTGGTCTATTGTTTGTTTGGAGCGGGTCAGAAAGTCGGTGTCATCCGGGCTTGAATTTTCGTTGAAATTACCAATAAGCATGAGTAAAATAACAGTATTTTGAGCTTTTAATAATCCATAAAATGGAAACCGGTATCATCGCATTTTTGACATCCTCCCACTCTCCTTTTGATGATCGTATTTTTTATCATCAGGCAAAGTCGCTTTCCAAAATGTATCCAGTTGTCATTATTTCGAGTACTGAAAACATTACTCTGAAGGTTGGAAATATATCTGTTATAAGTGACAACAGGCATGACTCGGACAAGAAAAAAAAAATCGAATTTTTCAGTCAGTCATTGAGCCAATTCGATCCAATAATAATAATATGTTCTGAGCCATTGCCCATACTAGCAGCCCTGAAATACAAAAGAAAGCTTAAAAAGAAAGTAAAAATTATCTATGATATTACTGAATGGTATCCGTCTAAGAAAAATTTAGAAGGCCTTCCGTTCAATAAAAAGATTTTTACTTTTTTAAAGTTGCTATTTTTAAATATCTATATTTCATCACGTTGCGATGGATTTATCTTTGGGGAATATTTCAAAAGTTTGCCATTCAGATTTTTATTCCCTTACAAAAAATGGGTAATTGTTAGCTATTTTCCAGACTTAACTTATATTAACTACCGGGAGTCGAGGTTAGATCCCGGCAAAATTTGCCTGGGCTATACCGGAAAAATCAACATTGAAAAAGGAATCGAAAACTTTTTTGCTGTAGCAACTACATTGAAAAGAAAAAGGCCGGATATTGCTGTCAAATTAAAAATTATTGGATGGTGTTCAAGTATTAAGGATAAAGAAATATTCGAAAAATTATGCCGGGAGGTTAAAGATGTTGAAGTAGAATTGCTTGAAAAACAAGATTTTGAAAAGTTTTCGGATCAATTGCTTGACATTGATATTCTTTTTGACCTTAGGAAACTGGATTTTGAAAACAACCATTGTTTAGCTATTAAGGTCTTTTATTATGCCGCATGTGGAAAACCGGTAATTTACTCTGACATTAAAGCAATTAGACGTGAAATTGATGTTTATAAATTTGGTTATTTTGTCGATCCGGTTGATTCGGGAAAAATAACTGATTATGTGATTAATTATATTGAAAATCCTGAATTGTACATTAATCATAGCCATACAGCCAGAAAATTAGCGGAAACAACTTACAACTGGGGAAATATTGAGCCTCAATTTATGGATTTTATATATAAGTTTCAATCATGAATTAGCTATGTTCCTTCAAAACATTTTAAAGACCTTCTTTTCAAAAGTTCTGATACTTTTAGTCAATTTTGCGATATTAGCCCTTACTACCAATTACCTTGGGCTTGAAGGACGAGGGATAATTTCAATAATAATGGCCGATTTGGCCATTATCGTAATCTTTAATAATATTTTAGGCGGTAGCAGTATTGTTTACTTCATGAACAAAGTAGGTTTGTCAAAGTTAGTTTTACCCGCAGTCATTTGGATTATCCTGTCATCGGCTATCGTTGCATTTGTCTTTTCAGTACTTCACGTGCAACAAAGCTATTTTATCCTTTTACCCATCACACTGATCACTTCCTTTCTGGCTCTTAATTTATTGATTTTTATAGGGAAGGAAAAAATACTACTGTTCAATATTTTCAGTTTGCTCTCACCGTTTTTACTGCTGATTTTCAGTCTTGGCTTTATTTATTATTTCAAGAACAGAACAGTAAATGGCTATTTATTCTGTTATTTCCTGTCGCAGGCTGTTGTGTTTATAATTAGCCTGATCATTATTCGGCCTTATCTGATCAAACAGGAGATTGGAATTTCAACGGACATTGTTAAAAAATCATTCAGCTATGGCTGGAAAAATGAACTGAGTTATTTTATTCAGTTTTTAAACTACAGGCTGTCTTATTTTTTTATTTTGTATTATCAAGACATTACTTCAGTTGGCTTGTTTTCTGTGGCAATTGTAGTTTCAGAGTCAATTTGGTTGATGGCTAAAAGTATAACAACGGTGCAATATTCAAAAATTGTAAATCTCGATAACCCGAAAGGTGCAATTGAGTTGACCAAAAAATCAGCCAAACTTAGTCTTTATACAACCCTTTCTATGCTTATTGTTCTGGCAATTATTCCATCAGGAGTTTTTGGCTTTGTCTTCGGGAAAGATTTCAGCACGATTAAACAATTGTTGTTCTTTTTGATGCCTGGGATTCTGTCAATTGCGGTTTCTAATGTGTACGGACATTATTTTGCTGCTTTAAATCAGATGCGGGTACTAATTGTAAAATCCACCATCGGGTTGGTATTTACAGTACTGCTTTCAATCATCTTGATTCCATTATGGAGCCTTAAAGGGGCTTGTATTGTTACATCTGTTTCGTATTTAAGCTCATCGGTCTATTTATTGGTTGCCTTTTACAAAACAAATAAACTTGGAACTAAAGTTGAAATTAACATGAATGCCGACTCCGGTTTATTTGAATTGCCCTTGTAAGTTCTAACGAAAACTTTATAAAATATGATTAAGGAGATATTAAAAAGGTGCATCAATTTCAAATTCTATACATTAGGAAAACGGATATATTTAGGGATACTTTCCATTCCTTTTGGTTATAGTCTCAAAATGTTAGCTCGTATTTATAAATCCGATAAATGGGGTAACCATTATTATGCTAAACATTACCAGGCAAATTTTAGAAAGCTAAAGTTTAAGAGAATTAAGCTTTTTGAAATCGGTGTTGGTGGATACCATTATCCGGATAGGGGTGGTAATTCTTTAAGAATGTGGAAGCGATATTTTCCTTTTGGGAAAATATTTTCATTGGACATCTATGATAAATCTTTTGTTGAAGAAAATCGGATAAAAATATTTCAAGGGAGTCAAGTTGACGAAATTATACTCAATAAGATAATTAATCGGATTGGAGAACCTGATATTATTATTGATGATGGTAGCCATATCAATGAACATGTGATTAAAACTTTTCAATTCTTATTCCCTAAATTGAAGGATGGAGGCATTTATGTTATAGAAGATTGCCAAACTTCCTATTGGCCGGATTATGGTGGCGACAGTGATAATCTTAATAATCCTGCGTCAATGATGAATTATTTTAAAAATCTTACTGATTGTATCAATCATGAAGAGTTTTTAAGGAAGAATTATATCCCAACCTATTTTGATAAGCATATTATTTCAATTCAATTTTTTCATAATTTGATATTTATTTTTAAAGGATTAAATAGTGAAGGTTCAAATATTGATTTGAATAATCCAGAAAGTATAATGGCAGATAAGATCTATATATAATGTTGTTAACTTGCTGTTTATCCACAATCCTGTATTCCAGTTTATATCAAATTCAGGTTGATAGAATTATTTTGCTGAGAAGGCTCGAATAATTTATAGACTCATTTCTACAAACAGAAAAAACCCGGGTGGCATTCCCGGGTTTTCATTTTAGTGTTAATAGAATAGATAAGATGGAATTGGTATTTATTCGTCTTTTTCTTCAGCCGCATAAGCTGCAAGCAGTTCGTCCTGTACTTCCTGAGGTACTTTTTCGTAAGCAGCAAATTTCATATTGAAAACGCCACGTCCTCCGGTTAAGGAACTCAATGAGGTTGAATATTTGTTCATTTCTTTCAGTGGCACACGGGCGGTGATTTTTTCATAACCTCTTTCACTTCCCATTCCCATGATCAGTGCACGGCGGCCTTGTAAATCGCTCATCACATCACCCATTCTTTCAGATTGAACCCAAACATCAAGATCATAAATAGGTTCGAGGATTTTAGGTCCGGCATTCTTAAATGCAGTGCTGAAAGCATTACGGCCAGCCAAACGGAACGAGATTTCGTTGGAGTCAACCGGGTGCATTTTACCGTCGTAAATGTAAACACGAATGTCGCGGGCATAAGATCCGGTAAGCGGGCCTTCTTCAATTTTCTCCATGATTCCTTTCAGAATAGCAGGAAGGAAACGGGCATCAATCGATCCTCCAACGATACAGTTGTGGAAAACCAATTTTCCACCCCATGGCAATGGCGTTTCCTGAGTGTCGCGAACCGAGACTTTCATTTCTTTTCCACCATAAATAAACATGTTTTTTGGTGTGCTACCTTCTTCAAATGGCTCAATAATCATGTGAACCTCGCCAAATTGACCCGAACCGCCAGATTGTTTTTTATGGCGATAATCGGCTTGTGCAAACTTGGTAATGGTTTCGCGGTATGGAATTTTAGGCGCTTTAAACTCGATGTCAATTTTGTGAATATGGTCGAAATACCATTTCAGTGTGTTAAGGTGATATTCTCCTTGTCCTTCAACAATCAACTGTTTTAGCTCTTTAGAGTAATTCACTATATAAGTTGGATCTTCTTCTTTTACTTTATGAAGGATTTCACCAACTTTTTCGTCGTCAGTTTCTGAAACTGCCTTAATTGCTACTCTAAATTTAGGATCCGGGAATTTGATCGGAGCAAATTTTAAGTCTAATTCTTTATCGCAAAGAGTTTGGTTGAATTTGGTGTCTTTCAGTTTTACGCTACAGCCAATATCACCGGCAACTAATTCAGTAACACTTTGGCGGTTTTTTCCGGCGGTAACAAAAAGTTGTGAAAGTCTTTCTTTTCCATTGTTAAAGGTGTTGTAAAGGTCTTTTCCTTCGGTAACTTTTCCCGACATTACTTTAAAATAAGTCACCTCACCAACGTGTGGTTCAAGGGCGGTTTTAAATACAAATAACGAAGTTGGGCTTGTTTCGCTCATTACAACAGGTTTCCCCTGAATGATTTCGCGCATTGGCACCTGCGAAGGAGCTGGTGCAATGTTGCATACGAATTCAAGCAGACGGCCAACACCCATATTCCTCTTGGCAGAAACACAGAAAACAGGAAATAAATCACGTTTTACCATTCCTATTCTCATTCCTCTGCGCATATCTTCTTCTGACAGAGAACCTTGCTCGAAATACAGTTCCATCAGTGATTCTTCATTTTCGGCTGCCATTTCAGCCAGCTCGTTGTGCAAAGCGTCGGCGCGTTCTTTCTCCGAGGCTGGTATGTCCAAAACTTCAGGTTTTCCTCCATCAGGGCCGTATTTATACATTTTCATTTTCAATACGTCAACAATAGAGTTAAATCCGATGCCAGTTTCAACCGGATACTGGACAACTGTCACTTTATTCCCGAATTTACTTTTTAAATTGTCAATTGCCTGGTCATAATTAGCGTTTTCATTGTCCAGGTGATTCAGTACAAAAATCACTTTAGCATTGGCAGCTTCTGCATGGCGGTTGGCCGATTCAGTTCCGGCACCAATGCCAGTTGATGCATCAACTACCATCAGCCCAAGGGCTGCTACTTGTAAGGAAGAAACTACGCCACCGCAAAAGTCATCCATCCCGGGAGTATCCAGAATATTGATCTTTTTGCCGTTCACTTCAGTGTACATGAGCGAAGAAAATACGGAATTGCCATATTCCTGCTCAATCAGATGGTAGTCGGATACAGTATTTTTACTTCCAACATCCCCTCTGCGGTTGATTACTCCACCCTCCAAAAGCATAGCCTCTGCGAGGGTGGTTTTCCCACTGCCAGCATTACCAATCAGTGTAATGTTGCGAATCTCATCTGTTTTATAGACTTTCATATTTAGATAGTTATATTGGTATTTTAATCATTCATTATCAGTTTTATGACTCTGTATTCAACAGAGACGACCAAAATTAGTAATAATTAATTAACAACCAAGATGATGTTGGTTAACATGAAAATGCTAATTGGCTGATAGTTTTTGGTGATTATTAAAGGTTAAGAAAATCAGGACATTGTATTATTTAAGGATTCTTAACTTATGATTGTAAGTAGCTCTTTTTTAGAATTATAGTTTGATAATATGTTGTTGAATACTTTTTCACATTCCGAGTTTGTGACTTGGAAATGATTAGAAATGATGTTGTGAAATTATAGCTTCAGAAATAACTGAAATACAGATATATATTTAATATTTGAATTTATGATATGTTATGATTATAATGATGAATAAGTTTTAATTAAATTAGCGTAATTGTTTAGAATAGCGGAAAAGATGTCAAATATTCGCACATGAACTCAATAATATTTCGCCTAAATCAGAAAGTCATGATAAAACGAGTATTTTTAGATCATCAATGAATCGACTATGCCCAAATTTCCCTTCTTTCAACAGTATGATGCAATGGATTGCGGTCCTTCATGTTTACGCATGGTTGCTGCATTTTACGGGAAAACATACTCGCTCCAAAAATTACGCACCTTGTCTCACATTTCACGGGAGGGTGTTTCACTACTTGGGCTTAGCGAAGCTGCGGAAGCCATCGGATTTCGAACCATCGGTGCCAGGATAACGATTGAACAGTTGCTTGAAGTTCCCAAACCATGCGTGGTTCACTGGGATCAGGCACATTTTGTTGTGGTTCACAAATGTCGTACGGGTTCTATTTATATTGCCGATCCTGCATTTGGGTTAGTGGAATATTCTGAATCCGAATTCAAAAAACATTGGCTGGCCACTATCAAACATGGCGAACAAAAGGGAATTTGCCTGATGTTTGAACCAACTCCTGCTTTCTTTGATCTGGAAGGCGAAGATGCTAAAAGAAGCGATTTTCGTTTCTTGCTGAAATATTTGAAGCCCCACCGGAAGTTGATCGCTCAGCTGATTCTTGGTTTTTTGGCTGGAAGCCTTCTTCAGCTTATTTTCCCTTTTCTTACTCAAAGTATTGTCGATGTAGGTATCAATACGCAGGACATCAACTTTATTTATCTGATACTGGTTGCTCAAATGATGCTCTTCATTAGCCGGATGACGGTCGATTTTATAAGGTCGTGGATTTTACTTCACATCAGCACACGTATTAACATAAGTATCATTTCTGATTTCCTGATCAAACTGATGAAACTGCCGATCGGGTTTTTTGACACCAAAATGATCGGCGATTTACTTCAGCGAATTGGTGATCACAGCCGTATCGAACGGTTTTTGACCTCGCAATCGCTCAATGTCATTTTTTCAGTATTTAATATTGTGATATTCAGTATTGTACTGGCCATTTATAACTGGCTGATTTTTTCTGTTTTTCTGTTGGGTTCTGTATTATATATTGGATGGATATTTCTTTTCCTGAAAAAGAGGCGCGAACTAGATTATAAACGTTTTACTCAACTGGCTGACAATCAAAGTAAATTGATTCAGCTCATCAATGGTATGCAGGAAATCAAATTGAATAATTACGAACGTCAGAAACGATGGGAGTGGGAGCGTATTCAGGCAAGATTGTTTAAGGTAAATATTGGCAGTCTTTCGTTGCAGCAATACCAGCAGGCAGGGTCGGTTTTTATCAACGAAACCAAAAATATCCTGATAACAGTTCTTGCCGCTACAGCCGTGGTTCATGGAAATATGACTTTGGGTATGATGCTGGCAGTACAATATATTATAGGTCAGATGAACAGCCCGCTTGACCAGATGATCGAATTTATTCAGGTTTCGCAGGACGCTAAAATCAGTTTGGAAAGATTAAGCGAAATTCATGTGCAGAAAGATGAGGAAGAAAATCAAATAGGAAAGTTGGACATTTTGTCTTCTTCGGCTGACATCCACATCTCTGATTTGGTTTTTCAGTACGAAGGACCACATTCACCAAAAGTTCTCGATAACCTTAACCTGACAATTCCGCAAGGAAAAGTAACAGCCATTGTCGGAACAAGTGGAAGCGGAAAAACTACATTGGTGAAACTGCTTCTCGGTTTTTATCCTCCAGTTTCTGGTTCAATTAAGATAGGCGAAAGCGATTTGTCTAATTATCGTCAGAATTGGTGGCGAAGCAAATGTGGCGCGGTAATGCAGGATGGATTCGTTTTTTCGGATAGTATAGCCATCAACATCGCGGTTGGTGACGAAGAAATTGATAAAAAACGGCTGAATTATGCCGTCAGAATGGCCAATATTCGGGAGTTCATTGAAGGATTGCCTTTGAGTTACAATACAAAAATTGGTTCTGAAGGTGTTGGACTTAGTCAGGGACAAAAACAGCGAATTTTAATCGCCCGTGCCATTTATAAAAATCCAGAATTTATTTTCTTCGATGAAGCTACCAACGCGCTGGATGCTAACAATGAAAAGGTAATTCTTGAAAACCTGAACGAATTTTTCTCCGGAAAAACTGTGGTAGTGGTGGCGCATCGTTTAAGTACTGTCAGGAATGCTGACCAGATCATTGTTCTTGAAAAAGGAAAGATTGTTGAAATTGGAAATCATGAAGAATTGACTGGCCTACGAGGCGCTTATTATCAACTGGTAAAAAATCAGCTTGAATTAGGAAACTAAGGAAAACCCAGAACGGAAACCGGAAACTGAACATTGAGACTGAAAACTGAGACTAATTTGTCATGGAAAAAGAGGAAATTGAAATAGAACTGAGAAGCGACGAATTTCAGGAAATCGTTCAGCAATCGCCACGATGGATGATTCGCTCTGGCATCGTGTTAATATTTGGCATCCTGTTATTTTTATTGACTTGCAGCTATTTCTTTCGTTATCCTGATGTAATCACTGCTAATATTGTTGTTCTGTCAGAAAATCCACCTGCATACCTGGCAGCTCGCACCACCGCTCGAATCGACTCCCTAATGGCAGTGAATCAACAATTAGTTTCAGAAAATCAAATCATTGCCATTCTTGAAAATACAGCCAATTTCGAAGATGCGATGAAGCTAAAAGAGCTGCTTCTTCGGCTCGAACCATTTATTCAGACTTTTGATACAATATCGGCGACCATTCCAGATTATCGTCTGCAATTGGGTGATATTCAGTCTGATTATTCAAGTTTTGTACGATTATACAACGACTATTTTTCATTTCTCCGATTGAAACTTTATCCAAAAAAAATCAAATCGCTGAAGCAACAGGTTGCAATGAACCGGATTTATTACGACCGTTTATTAGCTCAGAAACAGGATATGGAATCTGATTTGAGAATTACAAACAATCAATTCAGGAGAGATTCATTGCTACAGATAAAATTAGTACTTTCTGATCTGGATTTAGAGAAATCGAAAGGATTGCTTCTCCAAAAGAGATTTAATACAAATGGTGCAAGAACCAAACTTGCCGAAACGCAAAGTGCCATCATCAAGTTGGAACAGGATGTGGTTGATGCTGAAATGGGATTTGCCGACCAAAAGAAGAAAGCTCAAAACTCTCTGATTGAAGCAATGAATGTTTTGAAAAGCCGGCTGGCATATTGGGAACAGACTTTTATCATCAGGAGCCCGATTGCTGGCAACGTGAGTTTTTCTAATTTTTATAATAAAAATCAACAGGTTAAAAAAGACGAAATCGTTTTTGCTGTAATTCCTGAAAAACAATCTCAGATCATCGGGCGTATCAGTTTGCCTTTGAAAGGTGCAGGTAAAGTTGCTCAGGGACAAAAGGTTAATATCAGGTTTGATAATTTCCCCTATATGGAATACGGTTTTCTGAAAGGTACTGTTAAAAGTATTTCATTGATGCCAAACAATGAGAATTATGTGGTTGAAGTTCAACTACCTCAGGATATGAAGACCAATTATAATATTCCGTTGAAATTCAGTCAGGAAATGCAAGGATCAGCTGAGATCATCACTGAAGATTTACGTTTGATACAGCGGTTTTTTAATCCGGTCAAATCTATGCTGAAACATCGTATTTCTACTTCCGAATAGGGCAAAAATTTCACCTTCCAGGTTTAATTTAAATTAATATTCAAAAAAAGATCAATTTTTTATTGGGTTTTATTGGGTTTTCTATTGGTAATTAGTACTTTTGCGAGCCGTTTTAAAGGGAAATCTCTCTAAAACGAATTGTAAAGTGTTGGATTTCTGTGAAATTACCATACCTTTGCAAACCAAATTTTTGCGTAAGTTTTATTAAAATTAAGAGTAGCTATATGCCAACGATTCAGCAGTTAGTTCGAAAAGGGAGACAAAGTAATGCGGAGACAAGCAAATCTCCGGCATTAGATTCTTGTCCTCAGAGAAGAGGAGTTTGTGTTCGTGTTTACACAACCACTCCAAAAAAACCAAACTCAGCTATGCGTAAAGTAGCCAGGGTTAGGTTGACAAATGGAAAAGAAGTGAACGCTTACATTCCGGGAGAAGGACACAATCTTCAGGAACACTCTATTGTATTGGTACGCGGTGGTAGGGTAAAAGACCTTCCAGGAGTTCGTTACCATTTAATTCGTGGTGCTTTGGATACAGCAGGTGTTGAAGGTCGTACACAAAGACGGTCGAAATACGGTACCAAAAGACCAAAAGTGAAAAAGTAATTTTTCAATAGTTTTTATTAATTGACGTTCTAGCTTAGTGGTTTGAGTTGAGTAAAGAGGCCCGAGTGCCGATTGAAGCCCACAAACGACAGCTAATTTAAGTAACACTAAAGCAATTTATAATGAGAAAATCGAAACCAAAGAAGCGGATCATTCTGCCCGATCCAAAGTTCAATGACATTTTGGTTACCCGTTTCGTTAATGACTTGATGTATGACGGGAAAAAATCTATTGCATATCAGATATTCTATGATGCAATGGATGTAGTTACTGCAAAAATGAAGGACAACGAACTTAGTCCTGTTGACGTGTTTAAAAAAGCACTCGAAAAAATTACCCCACAAGTTGAAGTAAAAAGCAGACGCGTTGGTGGAGCCAATTTCCAGGTTCCTATGGAAATCCGTCCTGAAAGAAAAATTTCAATCTCAGTAAAAAACCTTATTTTATATGCACGTAAGCGTTCAGGCCGTTCAATGGCTGATAAACTTGCTGCTGAAATAATCGCCGCTTATAACGAAGAAGGTGGCGCATACAAAAAGAAAGAAGATGTGCACCGCATGGCTGAGGCAAACCGTGCATTTGCTCATTTCCGTTTTTAGTTTTCAAGAAAGAATAGATATTTAGTTTTTGGTATTAGGATAGATATTGGTAAAAAATGGCAAAGGATTTAAGATATACTAGAAATATAGGCATCATGGCGCACATTGATGCCGGCAAAACGACCACCTCGGAGCGTATCCTTTATTATACAGGGATCACTCACCGTATTGGCGAAGTTCACGATGGAGCTGCCACTATGGACTGGATGGAACAAGAGCAGGAACGTGGTATTACCATTACTTCTGCTGCTACAACTACATTCTGGAAATATCAGGACATAGAACATAAAATTAACATCATTGATACTCCCGGACACGTTGACTTCACTGTTGAAGTTGAACGTTCATTGCGTGTTTTGGATGGAGCTGTTGCTCTTTTTTGTGCTGTAGGTGGTGTAGAAGCTCAGTCTGAAACTGTTTGGCGTCAGGCTGAAAAATATGGTGTTCCACGTATCGGTTTCGTTAATAAAATGGACCGTTCGGGTGCCGATTTTTACAATGTTATTGCTGAAGTAAGAGAGAAATTGGGCGCAAACCCAATTCCAATCACTATCCCAATTGGGGCTGAAGAAACTTTTGAAGGAATGGTTGACTTGATTGAAATGAAAGCCATTCGTTGGAGAGAAGATGCAACTTTAGGTGTTACGTATTATATGGAAGAAATTCCAGCTGATATGGTTGAAATATCAAACGAATACCGTGCAAAATTGGTTGAAGCTGTTGCTGAATTTGACGATGAACTTCTGGAAAAATTCTTCGAAGATCCTGAATCAATAACAGTTGACCAAATGTTGACGGTTATCCGTAAAGCTACAATCAGTGGTTCAATTATACCAATGATGTGCGGTTCAGCATTTAAAAACAAAGGGGTACAACGGTTACTCGATGCTGTTTGCTCATTCCTTCCAAGTCCACTTGATAAAGGTGATATTATTGGAGTTGAGTATAACGACACCGAAGAAGTTGTTCGTCATGCTGATGTAAATGAGCCTTTAGCTGCTCTTGCATTCAAAATAGCAACCGATCCTTATGTAGGACGTTTGTGCTTCATTCGTGTATATTCTGGAAAAATTACAGCTGGCGATACTGTGTTCAATTCAAGAACCGGTAAAAAGGAGCGTATTTCCCGTATTTACCAAATGCACTCAAACAAACAGAATGCGATTGATGTAATTGAAGCTGGTGATATTTGTGCTGCGGTTGGTTTTAAAGATATCCGCACGGGTGACACTTTATCTGATATTAATCATCCTGTAGTTCTTGAAAGTATGGACTTTCCGGAACCAGTTATCGGGATTGCCATTGAGCCTAAAACTCAAAAAGATCTTGATAAATTGAACATGGGCTTGTATAAACTGGCTGAAGAAGATCCAACATTTAAAGTAAATACTGATCCTGATTCGGGACAGACTGTTATCCGTGGTATGGGTGAGCTTCACCTTGAAATTATTGTGGATCGTCTTCGTCGTGAATTCAAGGTTGAATGTAACCAGGGTGCTCCTCAGGTTGCCTATAAAGAATGTATCACTAAATCGGTTGAACTTCGTGAAGTTTTCAAGAAACAATCCGGCGGTCGTGGTAAATTCGCTGATATCAGTGTTCGTGTTGAACCTGCTGATGAAGGTAAAGTTGGCCTTCAGTTTATTGATGCTGTAAAAGGTGGAAATATTCCACGTGAATACATTCCTTCAGTACAAAAAGGATTCGAATCTGCATTGGTAAATGGACCGTTAGCTGGGTTTAATGTCGATAGCCTGAAAGTTACCTTACTTGATGGTAGTTTCCATGCAGTTGACTCCGATCAGCTTTCGTTTGAAATTTGCGCTCGTCAGGCATTTAAAAATGCTGCCGGAAAAGCCGGACCAAAATTACTTGAGCCTATTATGAAATGCGAAATTGTTACTCCTGAAGAATACATGGGTGACATAATCGGCGACCTTAACCGTCGTCGCGGACATATTGAAGGGATGGAAGAAAAAGCAGGTGCCCGTGTAATTAAAGCATTGGTTCCACTCTCTGAATTATTCGGATACGTAACTGTACTTAGAACTTTATCATCGGGTCGCGCAACTTCTTCAATGGAATTCGCGAAATACGTTGAACTGCCAAAATTACTGGCAATTAAGGTTCTTGAAGATCTTAAAGGAAGAACAGACTTATTATAATTATAAACTGTATTATATTTCTCATTATGAGTCAAAAGATCAGAATTAAGCTGAAATCGTATGATCACAACTTGGTAGACAAGTCGGCTGAAAAGATCGTAAAAACAGTTAAAACTACTGGTGCTGTAGTAAGTGGACCAATTCCGCTTCCAACTCACAAACGTATTTTTACTGTGTTACGTTCAACCTTTGTTAATAAAAAATCAAGGGAACAATTCGAGCTGTCGTCTTACAAACGTTTGATCGACATTTACAGTTCAACAGCAAAAACAATTGACGCCTTAATGAAGCTTGAATTACCAAGTGGCGTTGAAGTAGAAATCAAAGTTTGATAACCTGTAAAAAACAAAAAAATGGCAGGATTAATCGGTAAAAAAATCGGAATGACTTCCGTATTCAGTGTTGAGGGGAAAAACATCCCATGCACTGTGATCCAAGCCGGTCCTTGTGTAGTTACACAGGTGAAATCGGTGGAAACTGACGGCTATGCCGCTGTTCAGTTGGGGTATGATGACAAAAAGGAAAAGCATACCAACAAATGCGAATTAGGCCATTTCAAAAAGGCTGCAACTGAACCTAAACGCAAGATCGTAGAATTTAAAGAGCTTGAAGGTGAGTTCAAACTAGGTGACATTGTCAATGTCGAAACAATCAATGAAGAAGGTTGGGTAGATGTTCAAGGTGTAACCATAGGTAAAGGGTTCCAGGGTGTTGTAAAACGTCATGGATTCGCTGGTGTGGGTGATAAAACTCACGGTCAGCACAACCGACTCAGAGCTCCGGGTTCTGTAGGTGCTTCTTCTTATCCTTCCCGCGTTTTCCCCGGAATGCGCATGGCTGGTAACGATGGTAATGACAATGTTACAATTCAGAACCTTAAAGTTTTGAAAGTAATACCAGAGTCAAATTTATTGGTAGTTAAGGGATCAATTCCTGGTGCTAAAGGTTCATACGTAATTATTTATCAGTAATGGAAATAAAAGTTTTAAATATAGCAGGGCAGGAAACCGGAAGAACTGTTACTTTAGATGAACAAATTTTCGGTATTGAGCCCAATGACCATGCCATTTATCTGGATGTCAAACAAATCCTGGCCAACAAAAGACAAGGAACTCACAGTGCAAAAGAACGTGGTGAAGTATCTGGAAGTACCAGAAAGATTAAAAAACAAAAAGGAACAGGTACCGCAAGAGCAGGCAGTGTAAAATCACCTGTATTCCGTGGTGGAGGTCGTGTTTTTGGTCCACGTCCACGCAACTATGATTTCAAGTTAAATAAGAAGGTAAAAGCCCTTGCCCGCAAATCTGCTTTAACCTACAAAGCTCTTGAGGAATCGATTTTGGTAATTGAAGATTTCAATTTTGAAACTCCAAAAACACGCGAAATGGTACAAATCAGTAATAATCTGAAAATTACTGATAAAAAGTCACTTTTCGTATTACCAGACGAAAATAAAAATATATATTTGTCCTCCAGAAATTTACAGGGTGTTTCTGTTGTAACTGCTTCGGAATTAAATACTTATGAGATATTAAACGCGAAAAAAGTAGTAGTTCTGGAAAGTTCAGTAAATAAAATTGAAGAATTCTTTAAGATTTAAAAGGCTTGAAAATGGAAATTTTAATTAAACCGATCGTTACCGAAAAGATGACAGGTCAGGCCGAAGGTCTTAACCGCTACGGTTTTATTGTTAATCGGAACGCCAATAAATTACAGATAAAGAAAGCCATTGAAGGTTTATACCATGTTTCAGTGGAATCTGTAAATACATTGATTCATGGCGGTAAAAGAAAATCTCGCTTTACCAAAGCCGGCGTTATTTCGGGTAGTACCGGAATGAGCAAAAAAGCTATTGTGACAATAGCAAAAGGAGAGAGTATCGATTTTTACAGTAATATTTAAATAGAAAATGGCAGTAAGAAAATTAAATCCAGTTACCCCGGGTCAAAGGCACAAGATTATCGGTGCTTTTGATACTATTACTGCATCTACACCTGAAAAATCATTGTTGAAGCCTATGCAAAGTTCTGGCGGACGTAACAGCCAGGGTCGCATGACAATGAGGTATATAGGTGGTGGCCACAAACGCAAATATCGTCTTATCGACTTTAAAAGAGATAAAGATGGTATTGCCGCTGTTGTAGAATCTATTCAATATGATCCAAACCGTACCGCTCGAATTGCACTGTTGGTTTATCCTGACGGTGAAAAAAGGTATATGCTTGCGTCCAATGGACTAAAAGTAGGCCAAACAATCGAGACAGGTAAAGGTGTGGCTCCTGAAATAGGTAATACATTACCACTATCTGATATTCCTCTTGGAACATTGGTTCACAACATTGAGCTTCATCCCAGTCAGGGAGGTGTGATGGCTCGTAGTGCCGGAACGTACGCTCAGTTAACTTCGAGAGAAGGAAAGTATGCTATCGTGAAATTGCCTTCAGGCGAATCTAGAATGGTGCTCGTTACTTGCCGTGCTACGGTTGGTATCGTTGGAAATACCGAGCATAACCTTGAAAGATCAGGGAAAGCTGGTCGTTCGAGATGGTTAGGTAGAAGACCTCGTGTAAGAGGTGTTGCTATGAACCCGGTTGATCACCCCATGGGTGGTGGCGAAGGTCGTTCTTCAGGTGGACATCCACGTTCACGCAAAGGCTTGTTAGCTAAAGGCTTCAAGACCCGTTCACTGAAGAAAGCTTCCAACAGGTATATTGTAGAAAAACGGAAGAAATAATTAAAAGGAGAAGAATATGAGTCGTTCATTAAAGAAAGGGCCTTTTATCGATTTCAAACTGGAGCACAAAGTTCTGGTTTTGAATGAAACTAATAAAAAGTCGGTAATTAAGACTTGGGCCAGAGCATCAGTAATTTCTCCTGACTTTGTAGGGCATACCATTGCAGTACACAACGGAAATAAATTTATTCCGGTTTATGTAACTGAAAACATGGTAGGCCATAAATTTGGTGAATTTGCACCTACAAGAACTTTCAGGGGACATGCCAAAGGAAAAAAATAAGGCATGAGATTCTCATTAACTATTAAAAGAATTCACGATGGGTGCTAGAAAAAGAAATAGTGCAAACGAACTAAAGGAAGCTAAAAAACAGCAGTATTTCGCTGTTTTGAAGAATTGTCCTACTTCGCCACGGAAAATGAGGCTTGTTGCCGACATGGTACGTGGAATGGAAGTGAACAGAGCTATAGATGTACTTAAGTTTTCCTCAAAGGAATCTTCTCGCAGACTTGAAAAATTAGTCATGTCAGCCATTGCAAATTGGCAGGCAAAAAACGAAGGAAGCCGTCTGGAAGAAAGCAATTTGTATGTGAAGCAAATTTCTGTTGATTCAGGAAGAATACTTAAAAGACTACGCCCTGCTCCGCAGGGTCGTGCACACAGGATCAAAAAAAGATCCAATCATGTGACTGTAAGTCTTGATAGTTTAACTGTAGTTAAAGAAACTGAATAAATAATAATACATGGGACAAAAAGTTAATCCAATCGCTAATCGTTTAGGGATCATCAAAGGATGGGATTCCAATTGGTTCGGTGGAAACAACTACGGTGATAAGCTGGTGGAAGACTTCAAGATCAGGGAGTACCTGAATGCCCGTTTGGCAAAAGCAAGTATCTCCAAGATTATCATTGAACGTACACTTAAACTTATCACTATTACTGTTCACACCTCAAGACCCGGTATTATTATTGGTAAAGGTGGTCAGGAAGTTGATAAGCTGAAAGAAGAGTTGAAAAAGATCACCAACAAAGAAGTTCAGATCAATATTTTTGAAATTAAACGTCCGGAACTGGATGCCCAGATTGTGGCCATTAACATTGCACGACAAATAGAAGGTAAAATTGCTTACCGTCGTGCCACCAAAATGGCTATCGCTTCAACCATGAGAATGGGAGCACAGGGAATCAAAATTCAGGTATCGGGTCGTTTGAATGGTGCTGAAATGGCCCGTTCAGAAATGTACAAAGACGGTCGTACTCCTTTGCATACTCTGAGAGCTGATATAGATTATGCACTTGCAGAAGCCCTTACCAAAACCGGATTACTCGGTGTAAAAGTATGGATTTGCAAAGGCGAGATTTATGGAAAGCGTGACCTTTCACCAAACCTTGGCCAGAAACCTGGTCGTCCGGCAGTTGGTGGCCCAAAAGGGAACGGATTTAAAAAAAGAAAAAAATAATTTGTCACCCTTTCAGAAGTAGAGAAGAATGTTACAACCGAAAAAGACAAAATTCAGAAGAGTACAAAAGGGAAAAATGAAAGGACTGGCCCAAAGAGGAAACCAGTTAGCATTTGGAACCTTTGGCATTAAATCGTTGGAAGAAACGTGGCTTACCGGGCGTCAGATTGAGGCTGCCAGGGTTGCGGTAACCCGTCATATGCAACGTCAGGGTCAAATTTGGATCCGAGTTTTCCCTGACAAACCGATTACTAAAAAGCCCGCTGAGGTACGTATGGGTAAAGGTAAAGGTGCTCCGGAAGCATTTGTTGCTCCGATAACACCAGGTAGAATATTGATTGAAGCAGAAGGAGTTCCATTTGAGGTTGCCAAAGAAGCACTTCGTCTGGCTGCACAAAAACTACCGGTTACTACTAAGTTCATTGTAAGACGTGATTATGTTGAATCTGAAACCGCTGAATAATGAAAACATCAGAAATTGAAAAATTATCCAACGCAGAGGTTGTGGAAAGAATCCAGACCGATACGGATTCCTTATTACGCATGAAAATGAACCATGCAATTTCTCCTCTTGACAACCCACAAGTAATTGTGCGAGTAAGAAGGAATGTTGCAAGACTAAAAACCATTCTACGTCAAAGGGAAATTAACACAAAACAGAGTTAGTAATGGAAGAAAGAAATCTAAGGAAGGAGCGTGTTGGAGTAGTTGTGAGCAACAAAATGGAATGTACCATCGTTGTGGCTGAAAAGCGCAAAGAAAAACATCCTATTTACGGTAAGTTCGTCAACAAGACCTCCAAGTTTTACGCCCACGATGAAAAGAACAGCTGCAATATTGGCGATACTGTGAAGATCATGGAAACACGACCAATCAGTAAGCAAAAATGTTGGAGATTAGTGGAAATCATAGAAAGAGCTAAGTAATCATGATACAACAGGAATCAAGATGTACCGTTGCCGATAATAGTGGAGCAAAAGAAGTGCTTTGTATTCGCGTACTAGGCGGAACAAGAAAGCGCTATGCTTCATTGGGCGATACCATTGTAGTTACAGTAAAAAGTGCTATAGCGGGAAGTGAAATGAAAAAAGGTGCCGTTTCGAAAGCAATTGTTGTTCGTACCTCAAAAGAAGTTCGTCGCCAGGATGGATCATATATCCGTTTTGATGATAACGCAGTTGTTTTACTGAATAATACAGGTGAAATGCGCGGAACTCGTATTTTTGGGCCTGTAGCAAGAGAACTTCGTGATAAAAATATGAAGATTATTTCACTTGCTCCTGAAGTACTTTAATGCATAAAATAAAAACAATGCAGAAAAAATTACACATAAAAAAAAGCGACACTGTTTTTGTAACTACAGGCAATTACAAAGGACGGGAAGGTAAAGTGCTCGAAGTAATAAGAGCCACCGGTAAAGCTATTGTGGAAGGTGTTAATATGGTTAAAAAACATACAAAACCCAATGCGGCTCATCCGCAGGGAGGAATTGTAGAAAAGGAAGCACCCATCCATATTTCTAACCTTATGATTAAGGATCCTAAAACAGGAAAACCAACTCGTATCGGAAGGAAGCTTAATGATAAAGGTAAATTAGTTCGATATTCAAAAAAATCAGGAGAGGAGATTAAGTAATGGCTTACGTACCAACACTTAAGAAAAAATACTTGGACGAAGTAGTTCCTGCGTTAGTGAAGGATTTTTCCTACAAAAACGTAATGCAGGCACCAAGGTTAGAGAAAATTGTCATCAATCAGGGAGTTGGAGCTGCTATTGCAGATAAAAAGTTAATCGAACTGGCAACAGAAGAGATTACTACTATCGCAGGTCAAAAGGCAGTCCAAACCAAATCAAAGAGAGACATCTCTAATTTCAAGTTAAGGAAAAAAATGCCTATCGGGGTTCGTGTTACCCTTCGCAGAGAGCATATGTATGAATTCCTTGATCGTCTAATAAGCGTATCTCTTCCCCGTATTCGTGATTTTAAAGGAATTGAAAGTAAAATGGACGGACAAGGAAATTACACCCTTGGAATTCCTGAACAGATCATTTTTCCTGAAATTGTAATGGACAAAGTTACCAAGATCAACGGAATGAATATTACTTTCGTGACTTCAGCCTATTCAGACGAAGAAGGCTACGCTTTACTGAAAGAGTTAGGTTTACCTTTTAAAAATGCTAAAAAGAATTAAGATATGGCTAAGGAATCAATGAAAGCTCGCGAAGTAAAAAGAGCAAAACTTGTTGAAAAATATGCCGAGAAAAGAGCCAAACTCAAGGCTGAAGGTGATTATGTCGGTCTTCAGAAGTTACCGAAGAACTCTTCCCGTATTCGTATGCATAACAGATGCAAACTAACCGGACGCCCGAAAGGGTATATGCGCCAATTCGGTATCAGCAGGATCAATTTCAGAGAAATGGCTTCTTCTGGTTTAATTCCGGGTGTTAAAAAAGCAAGTTGGTAATTTATAATTAAGAAGTAATGAGCAAAATTACAGATCCAATAGCAGATTATCTGACACGAATCAGAAATGCCCAGAAAGCAAAACATCGTGTAGTAGATATCCCTGCATCCAATATCAAGAAAGAAATTACCAAAATTTTGAAAGATAAAGGATATATCCTCAACTATAAGTTTGAAGACGAAATCAACTTTCAGGGCAATATAAAAATTGCGTTGAAATATCATCCCGAAACACACATTCCTGCGATCAAAGCAATCAGAAGAATCAGTAAACCTGGTTTGAGGAAATATTGTCATACCGACGGTATTCCACGAGTACTTAACGGTTTGGGAATTGCTGTAATATCGACCTCCAAAGGAGTAATCACCGATAAAGAAGCTCGGGAATTAAACATTGGTGGTGAAGTTTTATGTTACGTTTATTAATCTAGGAGGAATAATAATGTCAAGGATAGGTAAACTTCCCATAGAAATACCAGCAGGTGTAAAATTTTCTGTAAGCGATACAAATCTGGTTACGGTAAAAGGTCCGCTGGGCATACTAACACAACAAGTTGATCCGGATATTACTTTCGAATTGGAAGGTAATATTCTAACAGCAATTCGTCCTTCGGATGAGAAAAAGCACCGTGCCATACATGGTCTGTACCGTTCACTTGTTAACAATATGGTGATTGGCGTATCAAAAGGCTACGAAATAAAACTCGAGTTGGTTGGTGTTGGTTATCGTGCTGAAAACGATGGTCAGGTACTCGATTTGGTTTTAGGTTATTCACACCATACTTACATGCAACTTCCGGCGGAAGTACAGGTAGAGGCTAAAAGTGATAAACGTGCGAATCCAGTCGTTACTCTGAAAAGCTGTGATAAACAATTGATTGGTCACATTGCGGCTAAAATCAGATCCTTCAGGAAACCTGAGCCTTACAAAGGAAAAGGTGTTAAGTTTGTTGGTGAACTTATTAGGCGCAAAGCCGGTAAATCAGCTGGTGCTAAATAGTAAAATTTAAAAACCATGGCTTTAACGAAGCAAGAAAGAAGATATAGAATTAAGAAGAGAATCCGGAAAATTGTTTCCGGAACTGCTCAAAGACCACGTTTAAATGTTTTCAGAAGCAACAAGCAAATTTATGCTCAGTTGATTGATGATTTATCAGGAAAAACTATCTTGGCGGTTTCTTCACTTAATAAAGATTTCGAAGGTGCCGAGGGTACCAAAGTCGAAATGGCTGCAAAAATAGGAAAAGCAATTGCCGAAAAAGCTATTGCTGCCGGTATCACAGCTGTAGTATTCGATCGTAATGGTTATTTGTATCACGGAAGAGTTAAACAATTAGCTGATGCTGCCCGTGAAGGTGGCCTTAAATTTTAATAGTTATGACAGGAGATATCAGAAAAGTAAAAACCAGTGATCTGGAACTGAAGGATCGGTTGGTAGCTATTAACCGCGTTACGAAAGTGACCAAAGGAGGTAGAACATTTAGCTTCTCGGCAATTGTTGTAGTAGGAAACGAAGATGGTATCGTAGGCTGGGGTCTCGGTAAAGCCAGCGAAGTAACCACTGCAATTTCGAAAGGTGTTGATGCAGCTAAAAAGAACCTGGTAAAAGTTCCGATTCATAATGGAACAATCCCTCACGAACAAGAATCTAAATTTGGTGGTGCCCGTGTATTTTTAAAACCGGCTACTTCAGGAACTGGAGTAAAAGCTGGAGGTGCTATGCGCTCTGTGTTGGAAAGTGTTGGAATTCACAATATCCTTGCGAAATCAAAAGGATCTTCAAATCCACACAATCTTGTAAAGGCAACTATGGCTGCTCTTCTTGAATTGAGAGATGCTCATACTGTTGCTGATCACCGGGGAATCACTTTGGATAAAGTATTTAATGGATAAGGAGTTATGGCTAAGATAAAAATTACACAAGTAAGAAGTAAAATTGGTTCCGACTGGACACAGAAAGCAACACTTACTGCTTTGGGAATCAAAAAACTTAACCGTTCGGTAGAACACGAAGCAACTCCGCAGATTCTAGGGATGGTCAACAAAGTGAAACATCTCGTAGTAGTTGAAGAAGTTTAAACTTATTAAGATCAAGAAATATGGATTTAAGTAATCTTAAACCTGCTGAAGGTTCAACAAAGAGCGATAAGCGAATTGGACGCGGTCAGGGCTCAGGTCATGGAGGCACTTCCACAAGAGGTCACAAAGGTGCCAAATCAAGATCTGGGTATAAAACCCGCCGTGGTTTCGAAGGTGGTCAAATGCCTTTGCAGCGTGTTGTTCCTAAATTTGGCTTTAAAAACATCAACAGAAAAGAGTTTAAAGCAATCAATCTTGATGTTATTCAGGAATTGGCTGAAACTTTAAGCTTAAGTATAATTGATGTAGATACTTTAGTTGAAGCTGGAATGGCTTCCAAAAGGGATAAAGTAAAGATTTTAGGTGATGGAGTATTGACCCTTAAATTGGAAGTTAAAGCCCACGCTTTTTCTAAAAGAGCTAAAGAGACCATTGAGAAATTAGAAGGAACCACCGAAATACTCTAAACCTGATGAAAAAGTTTATAGAAACCCTAAAGAATATTTATAAGATTGAAGACTTGCGATCTCGTTTGGGGATTACATTGTTTTTGCTTCTTATTTATCGTTTAGGTTCGTACGTTTCTTTACCTGGGGTTGATCCTTCACAGTTGGGGCAACTCAAAAACCAAACATCTGAGGGGTTGCTCGGATTGTTGGATATGTTCTCCGGAGGGGCTTTTTCTAAAGCATCAATTTTTGCTTTGGGAATCATGCCTTATATTTCGGCTTCAATTGTAATTCAGTTGATGGGTATTGCGGTACCTTATTTTCAACGATTGCAAAAAGAAGGTGAATCAGGACGTCGTAAAGTCAATCAGATAACTCGTTATCTGACTGTTGTTATCCTGATCTTCCAGGCTCCTGCATATTTAACAAACCTTCATTACCAATTGCCCGAATCTGCATTTGCTATTACTGGTGCTCTATTTACTGTATCATCAACCATCATTTTAACTGCTGGTTCGATGTTCGTAATGTGGCTAGGTGAACGTATTACAGATAAAGGTATAGGAAATGGTATTTCGCTGATCATCATGATCGGAATTATTGCCCGTCTTCCACACTCAATTCTTGCTGAATTTATTTCACGTATAGAACAACAGGGTGGTGGTATGGTAATGTTCCTTTTGGAGTTTGTTGTACTTTTCTTTGTATTTATGGGATCTATTTTGCTGGTTCAGGGAACCCGCAAGATCCCTGTTCAATATGCAAAAAGAATTGTTGGAAACAAACAATATGGTGGTGTTCGTCAATACATACCTCTGAAGGTTAATGCTGCTGGAGTAATGCCAATCATTTTTGCTCAGGCAATCATGTTTATACCTATTAGTCTTGCAGGATTTGCCAAATCTGATAGTTTGAGTGGATTTGCTGCTGCATTTTCAGATCATACTGGATTTTGGTATAACCTAACTCAATTTACACTTGTAATTCTGTTTACCTATTTCTATACAGCAATTACCGTTAATCCGATGCAGATGGCAGAAGATATGAAGAAAAACGGTGGTTTTATTCCGGGTGTAAAGCCAGGAAAGAAAACTGTTGAATTTCTTGATACCATTATGTCCAGAATTACTTTACCGGGATCTGTTTTCCTTGGAATAGTGACAATTCTACCTGCTTTCGCTATGATGGCTGGTGTTAACACTCAGTTTGCCTATTTCTTTGGCGGAACTTCATTGTTAATTCTTGTGGGTGTAGTGTTGGATACATTGCAACAAATTGAGAGTCACCTTTTGATGCGTCACTACGATGGTTTGATGAAATCAGGCCGAATTAAAGGACGTACAGGTGGAGGTGCTGCAGCGTACTAATAAATATTTGGACATAATTTTATGTCCTGGTTTAGTGAAAGTTCTAAACTTGTTAAATTAAATTCATTAAATACTGAAGTAAGTCCGGTTATTCTTGTAGTTTTGCCGGATTTATTAGCGGAAAATAATTTTATCTTCCGTGTCGATGTTTAAAACTTAGTTTCTATTAGAATATAAACATCAAAATATTTGATAATTAGAGTATATTTATGGCAAAACAGTCTTCTATACAACAAGACGGAACAATCATTGAATCATTATCGAATGCAATGTTCAGGGTTGAATTGGAAAATGGGCATACCATTACTGCACATATTTCGGGAAAGATGAGGATGCATTACATCAAAATCTTACCAGGCGATAAAGTGAAAGTTGAAATGTCTCCATACGACCTGACCAAAGGAAGAATTACTTTTAGATACAAAAACTAAAACACAAAATAATGAAAGTAAGAGCATCCATTAAAAAACGTAGCGCTGACTGCAAAATTGTTCGCAGGAAAGGCCGTTTGTACGTGATTAACAAAAAGAATCCTAAGTACAAACAACGTCAGGGATAATTAATTAACTTTGTAAAAAATTTATTTTATGGCTCGTATAAGTGGTGTTGACATCCCTAACAATAAGAGAGGCGAGATAGCATTAACCTATATTTACGGTATTGGGCGGAATCTTTCAGTAACGCTCCTCGAAAAAGCCGGCGTTGACAAAAACATCAAAGTTCAGGATTGGACTGATGATCATTTGGCTGCTATTCGTGCAGCAATCAGTGGAAGCATTAAGGTTGAGGGAGAATTACGCTCCGAAACCCAAATGAATATCAAACGATTAATGGATATTGGCTGCTATCGCGGTATTCGTCATCGTGTTGGCTTACCTCTTCGTGGGCAGAGTACTAAAAACAATGCACGTACACGTAAAGGAAAGAGAAAAACTGTTGCTAATAAGAAAAAAGCCACTAAATAATTGATATTTGAATTATGGCAAAAAAGACTGGTTCTACAAAAAAGCGAGTTGTTATCGTTGAAGCAATCGGACAGGCGCACATACATTCTTCATTTAATAACATCATTGTATCTTTGTGCAATGGTAATGGTGAAGTAATTTCATGGTCGTCAGCCGGTAAAAAAGGTTTCAGAGGTTCTAAAAAGAATACTCCGTATGCCGCTCAGGTAGCTTCTGAAGAATGTTCCAAGACCGCTTATGATCTTGGGCTTAGAAAAGTTAAAGTTTATGTTAAAGGTCCGGGGAATGGTCGCGAATCTGCTATTCGTGCTATGAGCACTGTAGGCATTCAGGTAAGTGAAATTGTTGACGTTACTCCACTACCTCACAATGGATGTCGTCCTGCAAAAAGAAGACGTGTTTAATCTAATTAATTAAGACAGTAATGGCAAGATATATTGGACCAAAATCCAGAATTGCCCGAAAATTTGGTGAACCAATTTTCGGACCTGATAAAGTGCTTGAAAAGAAAAATTTCCCTCCTGGCGTTCATGGTTTAGCTAGCCGCAGACGTAAAAAATCTGAGTACGGTACTCAATTAAAAGAAAAGCAAAAAGCCAAATACATGTATGGTGTTTTAGAAAAACAATTCTCGAATTTGTTTAAAAAAGCATCTGCATCAAAAGGTGTAACAGGAGAAGTCCTTTTACAACTTCTTGAAGGCCGTTTGGACAATGTTGTATTCCGTTTGGGCATTGCTCCAACAAGAGCAGCTGCACGTCAGTTAGTATCTCACAAACACATTATTGTGAATGGTGAGGTTGTGAATATACCATCGTTTCATTTACGTCCTGGTGATCTTGTTGGCGTTCGTGAAAAATCAAAATCATTGGAAGCTATTACAGCTTCTTTGAACTCTCGTCGTTACAATAAATTTGCATGGTTGGAATGGGATAACACTCAATTGGTTGGTAAATTTTTAAACCGTCCTGAAAGAGCAGATATTCCTGAAAACATAAAAGAACAGCTTATCGTAGAGTTGTATTCTAAATAATCAATTACTCAATATTATGGCAATATTAGCGTTCCAAAAACCCGACAAAGTTATAATGGTTGAAACCGATGATAAGTACGGTAAATTTGAATTCCGTCCATTGGAGCCAGGTTATGGCATTACAATCGGTAATGCCTTACGAAGAATTCTGTTATCCTCTTTGGAAGGTTATGCAATCACCACTGTCAAAATTGACAAAGTTGACCATGAATTTGCAACTATCAAAGGAGTGATGGAAGATGTTACTGAAATCATCCTTAATTTGAAGCAAATCCGGTTCAAAAAAGAAGTCGAAGACTTTGACAGTGAAAAGGTTTCAATCTCATTTTCAGGACAAGAGGTATTTACTGCTGGAGATATAAATAAATTCATGACCGGCTTCCGTGTTTTAAATCCAGAATTAGTTATTTGCCGGATGGAACCTGAAGTTAAATTGCAGATGGAACTCACCATCAACAAAGGTCGCGGATATGTCCCAAGCACTGAAAATAAATCAATTGATGCTGAGTTTGGAGTAATTCCGATTGATTCAATTTTCACGCCAATAAAGAATGTGAAATATGCTATCGAAAACTTTCGTGTTGAGCAAAAAACTGACTATGAAAAGTTGGTTTTTGAAATCACAACCGATGGTTCAATACATCCAAAAGATGCATTGAAAGAAGCTGCAAAAATTCTGATTTACCACTTCATGTTGTTCTCAGATGAAAAGATTACCATTGATTCAGATGAGAAGTTTGCAAATGAAGAGTTTGATGAAGAAGTATTGCACATGCGCCAATTACTGAAAACGAAATTGGTTGACATGGATCTTTCTGTTCGTGCTCTTAATTGCCTTAAAGCAGCGGATGTTGAAACATTGGGCGAACTGGTTACTTACAACCGGAACGATTTGCTTAAATTCCGTAATTTCGGTAAAAAATCACTCACTGAACTGGATGACTTATTGGTGAGCCTGAGTTTGACATTCGGGATGGATATCAGTAAATATAAACTTGACAAGGAATAAGTAAAAATGAGACATAGTAAAAAATTCAACCATTTAGGAAGAACTAGCTCACACAGAAAAGCTATGTTGGCCAATATGGCTAATTCATTGATTTTTCATAAACGTATTACGACGACTTTAGCGAAAGCCAAAGCCTTACGAGTATATGTTGAGCCACTTATCACCAAAGCAAAAGACGATTCAACTCATTCACGCAGAACCGTATTTGAATATCTGCAAAGCAAAACTGCTGTTTCAGTTTTGTTCAGAGATGTAGCTGAAAAAGTTGGAGATCGTCCGGGAGGATATACGAGAATACTTAAAACGGGCAACCGTATTGGTGATAATGCAGAAATGTGTTTCATCGAATTGGTTGACTTCAATGAAAGCATGTTGGCAGCTAAAGAGGCTAAAGCCAAGCCAGGACGTTCGCGTCGTGGTGGAAAGAAAAAAGCTGCAGGAGTAGCCGAACCTGCAAAAACAGTTACACCAAAGGTGAAAGCAAGCAGTAAACCTGCTGAAGATGCTGCACCTGAAGTTGCTACTGAAGAATAGAGAATATTTCGATTGAAATAAAAAAAGGCTGATTTTTGAATCAGCCTTTTTTATTTCATTTCAACAAATTGTAAAACGATATAAGATTAAACTTCGATCGCGTTTATAAGATCTTGTTTCTGTTTCAGATAAAAATCGATGGTAGTTAGCAAGTTGTCAATATTGATTGGCTTAATCAGGTAATCGTCAGCGCCGCTTTTCATGCACCTGATTCGTTCAGTCTCAAAATCGTTTGTGGTCACAAAAATGATAGGAATGTGTTTGTTACGGTGATTGTCTGATTCTCTTATTCGTAGGGTCGCTTCGGCCCCATCCATAATCGGCATCATCAGGTCCATCAACACAACATCGAAACGTTGTCCGTCCACCATGTTAACCGCTTCAAGTCCGTTGCTGGCTAACTCTATCTCAAAAAGTTTTTTCAGGGAATAGAATAAAAATTTTTGATTGATCGGATTATCATCTACAACTAATAATTTCACGGTAGTTAATTTAAATGTGACAATTTGGTTTTCAATAAAAGTACGGAATTAGATAATGAAAAAGCACTATTTTTGATAATTCAAAAGTCCATTTAGATAACTGAACAGACAGATTTGATTTAAAAACAAATAAATGAATAAATATGGCAGACGATAAAAAGATTATTTTCTCAATGTACCGGGTAAATAAAACCTTTCCTCCGCAAAAACAGGTATTAAAAGACATTTCGCTCTCATTCTTTCTGGGTGCCAAAATTGGGATCATTGGGTTAAATGGATCAGGGAAATCTACTTTGCTTAAGATTATTGCCGGAATTGAAGGTTCTTACCAGGGTGAAGTGGTTTTTTCTCCAGGTTATACGGTTGATTATCTGGAACAAGACCCTCAGCTTGATGAGTCGAAAACAGTGAAAGAGATTGTGCAGGAAGGCGTTCAGGAAATAGTAGATGTTCTGAAAGCTTATGAAGACATCAACCTGAAATTTGGCGATCCTGATGTGTATGAAAATCCAGATTTAATGGATAAGATGATTGCTGAACAAGCCGTTCTTCAGGATAAAATTGACCATTTTGATGCATGGAATCTTGACGCTAAGCTTGAACGTGCAATGGACGCTTTGCAATGTCCGCCCGACGATCAGTTGGTTGGTGAACTTTCAGGAGGTGAACGCCGCCGTGTTGCTTTGTGCCGCTTGCTTTTGAAAGAACCTGATGTATTGTTGCTTGATGAGCCAACCAACCACTTGGATGCTGAATCGATTCAATGGCTTGAGTTGCATCTTCAGCAATACAAGGGAACTGTTATCTGTATTACCCATGACAGGTATTTTCTTGACAATGTGGCTGGCTGGATTTTGGAACTTGATCGTGGTGAAGGAATTCCATGGAAGGGAAACTATTCTTCGTGGCTGGAGCAGAAGACAAAACGAATGGAACAAGAGGAGAAACAAGTTTCTAAAAGGCGCAAAACGCTTGAACGTGAGCTTGATTGGATTCGAATGTCGCCCAAAGCCCGTCAGGCTAAATCGAAAGCCCGCCTTGGAGCCTACGATCGTTTGATAAATGAAGATGTTAAAACAAAAGAAGAAAAACTTGAAATATTTATCCCGAACGGGCCACGTTTGGGTGAGCGGGTTATTTCCGCGGAAGCCGTGGCCAAAGGATATGGTGACCGATTGTTGTTCGAAGACCTGAATTTTGTGTTGCCTCCAAACGGTATCGTTGGTGTTATTGGACCGAATGGTGCTGGTAAAACCACTTTGTTTAAACTGATCATGGGAATGGAACAGGCCGATAAAGGAACTTTTGATGTTGGCGAAACTGTAAAAATTGCTTATGTAGATCAAACCCACAAGGCCATCGATCCGGAGAAAACCGTATTTCAGGTAATTACCGGTGGAAGCGATTTGATTTCGGTGGGCGGGAAACAATTGAATGCCCGTGCTTATGTTTCCAGGTTCAATTTTGGTGGAAGCGATCAGGAAAAGAAATGCGGATACCTTTCGGGAGGAGAAAAGAATAGGTTGCACCTTGCTTTGGCTTTGAAAGAAGAAGGAAATGTGTTGCTTCTTGATGAGCCAACCAACGATATTGACATTAACACTTTGCGTGCGTTGGAAGAAGGTTTGGATAATTTTGCCGGCTGTGCAGTGGTTATTTCGCACGACCGCTGGTTCCTCGACCGTATTGCAACACATATTCTGGCTTTTGAAGGCGATTCGAAAGTGGTGTTCTTCGAAGGTGGATTTACCGATTACGAAGAAAACCGCAAAAAACGAATGGGCGATGTTGGTCCCCACCGGATTAAATACAAAAAACTGGTGAAAGATTAGTTCCATTTTGAACGATAAAGAAAAAGTTCGGGGCAAATATTCGCTTCGGACTTTTTTGTTTAAAACTTCTTATCATATTATGAGAATATTGGTAGATAATTGATAATTTCGATTAAAAATCACAAGATGCTTAAAATTGTCACAGAAGAATTACTCATAGAGTTGAGCCAAAAAGCCCGTTCTTTGCCTCGTAAAAGATTGAATCTCAATTTCCACGACGATTTGGCCGATCCAATCAACCGGATGTTGAATGCTTTTGAGCCGGGAACCTATATTCAGCCGCACAGACATGAAAATCCTGACAAACGCGAAGTTTTTATCGTATTGCGCGGAAGTTTGGTCGTGGCATTTTTTGATGATTCAGGAAACCCCATTGATTTTATTTTACTCGACCCGAAGCATGGAACTTATGCCATTGAAGTTCCGCCGGGAGCATGGCATTCGGTTATTTCGCTCGAAACCGGGACGGTCGTTTACGAGATCAAAGATGGGCCATATCAGCAAATCACTGATAAAAATTTTGCTTCATGGGCACCAAAAGAAGGTCATCCCGATTGCGATGAATATCTCAGAAAATTGACGGACATGTATTATCGCCGATAAATACCGCGACCAATGCCGGTTTATCCTGAATTTCCTTAATTTTGCGCCTTCATATAAATTGAATACATGGCACAGAAACCTTCAATTCCAAAAGGAACCCGCGATTTTTCACCGGCTGAAATGACTAACCGGAATTATATTTTCGATTCGATCAAAAGTATATTCAGGTTATATGGATTCCAACCCATTGAAACTCCGGCAATGGAAAATCTTTCAACCCTGATGGGCAAATACGGTGAAGAAGGTGACAAGCTGCTGTTCAAAATCCTGAATTCAGGCGATTTTATTGGGAATGTTCCTGAACGCGAATTGCTCGAAAGAAACAGTATCCGTTTGACCAATAAGATTTCCGAAAAAGGTTTGCGCTACGATCTTACGGTGCCTTTCGCCCGTTTCGTGGTTCAATACCGAAACGACATTTCATTTCCATTTAAACGATATCAGATTCAGCCCGTTTGGCGCGCCGATCGTCCTCAAAAAGGCCGTTACCGCGAATTCTATCAGTGCGACGTTGATATTGTTGGCAGCGACTCGTTGCTCAACGAAATGGAATTGGTGCAGATTGTTGACGCGGTTTTTGCCAAACTGAAAATTAATACGGTTGTGAAGATTAACAACCGAAAGATATTGGCCGGAATTGCTGAAGTGATAGGCGAAAAAGACCGGATTGTAGATATTACGGTTGCCATTGATAAACTTGACAAGATCGGACTTGAAAAAGTAAATGAAGAGTTGCTTGAAAAAGGCATTCCACAAGCAGCAGTAGATAAACTTCAACCGATTTTGCATTTGTCAGGTTCGGTTTTCGAAAAACTATCTCAATTGGAGGCGGCAATTGGTCAGTCTGAAATTGGTGCAAAGGGAATTGCTGAAGTGCGCACTTTGTTTGCCTATCTGGATAATTTAAGTTTGACCACCGAAGTAGAACTGGATTTGACACTTGCACGCGGATTAAATTATTACACCGGAGCAATATTCGAAGTAAAGGCTAAAGATATAGCGATGGGCAGTATTTGCGGTGGTGGCCGTTACGACGACCTAACAGGAATATTTGGGATGCCTGGCGTTTCGGGAGTGGGCATTTCGTTTGGTGCCGACCGCATTTACGATGTGCTGACTCAATTGCAATTGTTTCCTGCCGCAACTGCCGATTCAACCAAGTTGATGTTCGTGAATTTTGGCGCAGCCGAAGAAGCCTTCTGTTTGCCGGTATTAGCAGCTGTTCGCAAAGCCGGTATCAATGCCGAAATTTTTCCGGATAAGAGCAAAATGGCAAAACAAATGACCTGGGCTAACAACAAAAAGATACCATTTGTAGCCATTGTTGGCGAAACCGAAATGAATCAAGGGAAAATTAACCTGAAAAACATGCTTTCGGGCGAACAGCAGCTTGTCGATGAACGGGAACTGATAAAAATCCTTTCAGAATAGAATTCTTTAGAGTTACTTCCTGCAAAAATTCAGGAAATGATCTTTTTATTAAAAGAATACCGGTTTTCAATATCCAGAGGGGGCGACATTCGTTGTCCCTGAGAAAAGCCCCCTTCCCGTTCCCCCGAAAAGGGGAAAGCTTTGAATTAGCATGGTTCAAGGTCGTTTTTTTCATTTTCATTCCTTATTTCTTATTTTTTATTGGATATTCAATATTGGATATTGGTTGTTGGAAATTGAATATCCAATAACCAATAAAGAATGTCCAATATCCAAAATACTTCATTTTCATTCAAAAAGTAAAATCACATGGAAAGAGAAATTCATTATATATCGCCTGAAAGATTAACCTATCAAATTATAGAGCAGATTCTTGAACACCAACAATTGCTGGTGTTATCAGAGGAATCTATCAGGTTAATTGAAAAGAGCAAAGCTTATTTAGACCGTAAAATGAGCGAACATGACGGTCCATTGTATGGAATTAATACTGGTTTCGGAGCGTTGTGCAACATTGAAGTCTCGAAAGACGATTTGAGTAAATTACAGGAGAACCTGGTTATTTCACATGCCTGTAATCTCGGGCCTGAAATACCACAGGATGTTGTTCGTTTAATGCTGTTGTTGAAAGCATATGCCTTGGCGAAAGGGAATTCTGCGGTTCAGTTAATTACTGTTCAACGAATTCTGGATTTGTACAATAATGATATATTATCCATTGTCTGTGAGCAGGGATCGCTTGGTGCCAGCGGCGATTTGGCTCCTCTGGCTAAACTCTTTTTGCCATTGCTCGGATTGGGTGAAGTTTATCATCACGGCATCAGGAAATCAGCCTCAGAGGTTTTACATGAAATGGGGTGGGAGCCCATCCGTCTTCAGGCAAAAGAAGGTTTGGCTTTGCTAAACGGGACTCAGTTCATGAGCGCCCATGCAGTTTTTACACTACTGAAATCGTTCCGTTTGCTGGATTATGCCGATATCATCGGAGCCTTGTCGCTTGATAGTTTTGATGGATTAATTGAACCTTTTATGGCTCAGATTCAGGAAATAAGGCCTCATCCGGGACAAATAAAAACGGCTGCTAACTTTAGGAAATTACTGGAAGGAAGTGAATTAATTAGCAGAAAGAAAAATCACGTGCAAGATCCTTATTCGTTTCGGTGCATTCCGCAGGTCCATGGCGCTGTAAAAGATGCTGTGAATTATGTCGCTGGAGTAGTTGAGACTGAAATCAATTCGGTGACCGATAATCCGACTGTTTTTCCTGATGATGATCTAATTATTTCAGGAGGAAATTTTCATGGAGAACCACTTGCTTTATCGTTGGACTTTCTGGCCATTGCTTTGTCTGAAATTGGCAGCATATCCGAAAGGCGCACCTATAGATTGATTTCCGGGGACCATCAACTTCCTACTTTTTTGGTAGCCAATCCGGGTTTGAATTCAGGATTTATGATTCCGCAGTATGCTGCCGCATCAATAGTGAGCCAGAATAAACAATTGAGTACGCCGGCATCCGTCGATTCCATCTTCAAACGAGCAGGAAGACCATGTAAGCATGGGCGGTAATGCAGCAACGAAAGCCTTGAAAGTTGTAATAAATATTTACAGCATTCTGGCAATCGAGCTATACAATGCCGCACAAGCCATTGAATTCAGGAGACCTGCACGTTCATCTAAGTATCTTGAACAATTTTTGGCTGATTATCGTCAGCATGTTTCATTTGTCAGTGAAGACACGTTGATGTATGTCGGGATCAATAAAACCATTGAATTTTTAGAAAACGGGAAATATTCAATATAAAAAAGCCGGTTGCCCGGCTTTTCCTATTTTTCTTTTTGATCTCTTCTGAATTCTCTGATCAGATGCGATCTGAATTCGTTTTCTGTCCGATATAGCATCAGTACTTTTTTATCGGGAAGGATTTTCTGAAATTGGTTGTTGTACTCTTTAAGCAACAAAGCTTCTTTCTCGAATGAATCAATGTAATTATTAATCATTTTATCGATCTCAGATTCAGAAAGTTTTGCGATATCTTCATCGTGCATGCGTTCAAAATCATGAATCTGACGGTGAATGTCAAATCTTTTCTTTTCAAATTCATTGTAAACTGGCCAAAATGCTTGTGCTTCCACTGGAGTGAGATCAAGTTTGCTTGTAAAATAGGATATTTTTTCTGCCTTTATTTTTTCAAACATTTCAGAATTTCCTTCTCTTTTTTCCTGCGCAAACAGGTTGGTTGAGAAGAAAACAGCCAGAAGAATTGCACTATATAGCTTTTTCATGATGAATTAATTTTGAATTTCTGAATAAATATCGAGATCAGACATTTCGGTTGAAAGGTACGCAAGTACTTCGTCCGAATTTATTTTTGTTGAATCAACTGGTTCATCTCCAAAAATTGCATTTACCAAAGAGTTTTCATCAATCAAAGAAATATTGAACGCATAGTTATGCAATGAATCAATTGAATTCGTATCGGTAGTTTCGGCTTTGACTATGCTTCTTGGTGAAAGTTGGTTGGTGTGGTGATATACAAGTAAATAGACGATCGCAAGGCATGCAGCCAACCCCAATACAGGTTTCAGCAATTGGAACACTTTGGTTGATGTAGTCTTCTTTTTTGTTTCGTGTTTAATGCTATCCATGATCCTGTCTTCGATTGAATCGAAGTAGTGATCTGGAGTTCGAAACGGACTTGCTTTGTGCCGTTTCATGAATTCGGGTTCTATATTTTCTTCTTCGTACATGATTTCTGTATGCGTGGCTTTGACATCATTTATTCAAAAAAGTTTAATCTAAATCAGTTTATAAGTCTGTATATAATGAGGTCAGAATTTGTTTTGGTTTTTCATGCTGAACCAATGCCTGGTTCGTGCGTTTTTACATATTCTTCAACTTTCTTTACAGCATGGTGATAGGAAGCTTTTAAGGCTCCTACAGATGTTTCAAGAATCTGCGACATTTCTTCATATTTTATTTCATCAAAATACTTCATATTGAATACCAATCGTTGTTTGTCGGGCAAGAGTGCTATCGCTTTTTGTAAGAGCATTTGCCATTCATCGCCGTCGAAATAGGTGTCACTTTCCAGATTTTCAATCAGGTACTTGTTTTCTTCAGTCAAACCGACCATCATTTTGCGTTTGCGCTGATTCAGAAAAGTGATCGATTCATTGGTTGCGATCCGGTACAACCATGTAAAAAGGCTCGATTCTGCCCTGAAGTTTTCAATGCCGTTCCATATTTTAATCATCGTGTTCTGCAAAACATCATCTGCATCGTCGTGATCCAGTACCATTTTCCGGATGTGCCAGTACAATCGTTCCTTATATTTGGAAATCAGATGTCTGAAAGCAAGCTCCTTTGTTGAAGGATCTTTCAGGCTGTCTATTATTTGCTGGTCATTGGTCATAAGGAAATGATCGATGTTACTATGACACAAAAATGTAGTAATAGTTTAATGAGATAAAACCTATTCTGAAAATAGGAAATGGGTTGCCAACTTTTGTATTGTATTATTATTCAATCCTGAAATTAAGGCCTTCTTCTTTAAGTTTTTCGTACACCTGAATATCAAACTGATATAACTTAGCTGCACGGTGGGCAACTTTCTGTTGTTTTTTGCCTGAATCAATCAATAACTTCATCTTTGCCAGCTTCTTGCGGAAGTTTCTGGTATCCATTTTTTTGTTCAGGATTACCTCGTACAAGGATTGAATTTCTGTAAGTGTAAAGTTTTCGGGCAAAAGATGAAACCCAACCGGATGGTACATCACTTCCTGATGTAGCTTAATAAGAGCATTTTGGATAATTTTATCATGATCAAAACAAAGTGGTGGTAATTCATTCAGGTTAAACCATTGCAATGATTTTGCCAGACTCGATTGTTTCAAATTGTAATAATCAGGATTTATCAACGCGTAATAACCAATTGTAATTACACGAGTGTATGGTACCCGATCGAGTGAGCCAAATGCTTTTATCTGTTGCAGAAAAACATTGTTTAATCCTGTTGCCTGAAAAAGAAGGTCTTTGGCAAATTCATCCAGATCCTGACCTTCAGGAACATGGCTGCCGAAAAGGCTCCAAAACGAATCACTTGTAAACACCGGATGTTGTTTATATATCGTATTAATCTGATCAGAACTTGCTTGGGCCGGAAGTGATTGTTTTAGTGCCTCCCTGTCAATTTGATTGAGTAGCACACGTAATCCGGATTTATCGAAACCGAAAATAACACAATCAACAGAAACCGAATTTAATATCATAATGTGATAGTTTTGACCACAAAAGTAATAATTTAAGTATAAACTTTTAATTGCTTTATAGTTGCCTGATTCGATTATCTTTGCACCGAAAATCAAAAAAGATATAGAAGCATGGCTCTAAAGTGTGGAATTGTAGGACTTCCGAATGTTGGTAAGTCAACTTTGTTTAACTGTTTGTCGAATGCCAAAGCACAGTCGGCCAACTTTCCGTTTTGTACCATTGAGCCTAATATCGGCGTAATTACTGTTCCTGACGAGCGGTTAATTGAACTTCAAAGGATAGATAATCCGAAGAAGGTTGTTCCCACTACCATCGAGATTGTTGACATTGCCGGACTGGTTAAAGGCGCAAGTAAAGGCGAAGGTTTAGGTAATCAGTTTCTTGCCAATATACGCGAAACTGATGCAATTATCCATCTGATCAGATGTTTCGACAACAATAACATTATTCATGTTGATGGTTCGGTAAATCCAATTCGCGATAAGGAAATAATTGATATTGAATTGCAGCTGAAGGATTTGGAGACGGTTGAAGCAAGGATTAACAAGTGGGAAAAGGTTGCCAAGCATGGAACTGATAAAAATGCCAAGAAGATTGTAGAAATAAGCCAACGTTACCGCGATGCCCTGCTTCAGGGAAAATCGGCACGTACTGTTGAGCTTAATCCTGAAGATAAAAAGCTGACCAACGATTTCTTTTTGCTTACAAATAAACCTGTTTTATATGTCTGCAATGTGGACGAAGGTTCGGCCAAAGACGGGAACCATTACGTTGAAATGGTGAAAGAAGCCATAAAGGATGAAAATGCTGAAATATTAGTCATTGCTGCGGCAACTGAATCTGATATTGCCGAATTGGAATCATACGAAGAAAAACAAATGTTTCTTGAAGAACTTGGATTAAACGAACCTGGAGTTAATAAACTGATTCATGCAGCATACCGTTTGTTGAACCTTGAAACTTATTTTACAACAGGTGCTGACGAAAGTCGTGCATGGACCTATGTTCATGGTATCAAGGCTCCACAGGCTGCCGGAATTATTCATTCCGATTTTGAAAAGGGTTTCATTCGTGCCGAAGTAATTAAATACAACGATTATATCCGTTTGGGCTCCGAATCTGCCTGTCGTGAGGTTGGTAAAATTGGAATCGAAGGCAAGGAATATGTGGTTCAGGATGGTGATATCATGCATTTCAGGTTTAATGTTTAGGAAGAATTTCATTTATAAAGCAAAAAAGGCAGTCGGAATGGGCTGCCTTTTTTATTTTTATTGAATTTTTATTGAATTTTTATTGAATTTCTCAAAAGATAGGTAAAACGAGGAAATTCACCAAAATGCCGGACGGTGGTTGCTTAATTTGAGGGGGGTGATTTCATGAAAGATATATTTTTATATAAGTGAGATAAAATAGTGGGGGAGGGGAATAGAAATGATGTGTTTTGAAATTTTTAATATTGCTCGTTAAATTGACATATTTGTTATATAATATGGGATAAATAAGAAAAATGACAGAAATAGTTTCACAAACTGATCAAAATGACTATTTTTGGGCACTATAATGATAAAAATTGATGTGATATTTAAAAACGAATGATATGTGTGGATTTGTAGGTGTATTTGATTTGAAGGTGCAGGCTCAGGAATTGCGTCCTCAGGTTTTAAAGATGTCAAAGAAAATTCGTCATCGTGGTCCTGATTGGTCTGGTATTTTTTCGTGCGATAAAGCAATTCTTTCTCATGAGCGATTGTCGATTGTTGACCCTGAATCAGGACAACAACCATTGTACAGCAAGGATGGAAAACTTGTTTTAGCAGTTAATGGAGAAATATACAATCATCTGGAAATTCGTAAACGTCTTAGCGATTCTTATGAATTTCTTACACATTCTGATTGTGAAGTCATTTTGGCATTGTATCGTGAAAAAGGTCCGGATTTTATCGAGGATTTGAATGGTATTTTTGCCTTTGCTTTATACGATATCGAAAAAGATGTTTATATGATTGCCCGTGATCATATTGGGATCATTCCTCTGTATCAGGGATGGGATAAATCAGGAAACTATTATGTAGCTTCGGAATTAAAAGCGCTTGAAGGACAATGTAGTAAGATCGAAGAGTTTTTGCCAGGTAAATATCTGTATAGTCCTGATGGTGAAGTGAAAACATGGTACGAACGTGATTGGGAATCATTTGATGCAGTGAAGAACAATGGATTTGATATTGACGTTTTGCGTAAAGCGCTCGAAGATGCAGTTCATCGCCAGTTAATGTCAGATGTTCCTTATGGAGTATTGCTTTCAGGAGGACTTGACTCTTCTGTTATTTCAGCAATAGCTAAAAAATATGCTGCTTTCAGAATTGAATCTCAGAATTCGGAAACAGCCTACTGGCCACAGTTGCATTCATTTGCTGTGGGTTTGGTTGGCTCTCCCGATTTGGCCGCCGCCCAAAAAGTGGCCGATCATATCGGAACTGTCCATCACCAAATACATTTTACTGTTCAGGAAGGTTTGGATGCAATCCGTGACGTGATCTATCACCTTGAAACTTATGATGTTACTACTGTTCGGGCATCAACACCAATGTACTTGTTATCCAGAGTTATCAAGTCGATGGGGGTTAAGATGGTGCTTTCGGGCGAAGGTGCCGATGAAATTTTTGGTGGTTATCTGTATTTTCACAAAGCTCCAAGCGCCCAGGCGTTCCACGAAGAAACGGTTCGTAAAATAAGCAAACTTCATTTGTATGATTGCTTACGGGCTAACAAATCACTGGCTGCCTGGGGTGTTGAAGGTCGTGTTCCATTCCTCGATAAAGAGTTTATGGATGTGGCAATGCGGATTAATCCTGAAGAAAAAATGGCCAAAAACGGGCGGATGGAGAAATGGATTGTACGTAAAGCATTTGAGGATTATTTGCCTGAGAGTGTTGTTTGGCGTCAAAAAGAACAATTCTCGGATGGCGTTGGATATAACTGGATCGACTCTCTGAAGGCAATGGTTGCAGAAAAAGTAACCGATGAGCAAATGAATACAGCCAAATTCAGGTTCCCGATTAATACACCTCCATCGAAAGAAGAGTATTACTATCGCTCTATTTTTACCGAGCATTTCCCATCAGATTCGGCTGCTAGTTGTGTGCCTTCAGTGCCATCAATTGCATGCAGTACACCGATTGCATTGGAGTGGGACGCAAGTTTCAAGAACAATGCAGATCCATCAGGCCGTTCAGTGGGCAGTGTTCACCAGGAAGGTTATGTAACAAAATAGATTATAGAGGTTTCAAAATAAATTTTCTCAAGTTTTTGATGAAACGAAGAACCGGGCAATTTGTCCCGGTTTTTTTGTTTGCAAAAGTCCGAAATCTTTGATTAAATTCTCTTATTTTGCAATCAATTGGAAAACTTACAATTAATACAACAAAAACTATGAAAAGATTGGTGATGATTGCTTTGTTGTTTGGATTTTTTGCATGTACTCAAACTCCATCGTATAAAATCAATTTGAAATTGGATTCTGCTGAAGGAAAGGCATATCTGAGCCAACGCATCAAAGGTGACTGGGTGAAACTTGATTCAGCAATGATTGAAAATGGTGTTTGTAAGTTCAACGGGGTGGTTAAGAATCCTGATGTTATTTATTTAAGTGTAGGCAAGAATAAGGAAAAGCTACCATTTTTTATTGAAAATTCTGTCATTTCGATTACTGGGAAGATTGATTCCCTGACCGATGCTAAAGTTAGCGGCTCGACCGTAAACGATGAATACCAGACCTTTCAGGATAAACTGGATGCAATTGACAGACAGGGCATGGCTCTTTTTAATCAATCGAAGGATGTTGAAAAAACAGGTAATAAGGTAAAAGCCGACAGTATCAAGAAATTGGCTGAAAATATTTTTAACTCGATCGATAATCAGCAAAAAGAATACATAAAAACACATCCGGCTTCGTATATTTCTCCCTTTTTGCTGAGTCGGGTTTATTATGATATGGAAGCTGACGTCTTGGACAGTTACTTGGCTGGCATGGATGCAAAACTTGATTCGTTAGCGGCTATCGTAACCTTGAAAGGAAGGGTTGCCAAATTAAAAACCGTTGCGATTGGACAAATAGCTCCTGATTTTACTATGAATGATGTAACTGGAAATCCAATAAAACTAACCGATGTTTATTCCAAAAATGAATATACACTTATCGATTTCTGGGCTTCATGGTGTGGTCCATGTCGTCGTGAAAATCCAAATGTGGTGGCCGTATTTAATAGTTTCAAAGTTAAAGGCTTTGGGGTATTCGGCGTTTCTCTTGATGATGATAAGGAAAATTGGTTAAAAGCCATCTCCGATGATAAGCTCACATGGCCACATGTTTCGGATTTTAAAAAGTGGAAGAATGCAGCCGCTGCAATTTACGTGGTAAACTCAATTCCTTCCAATCTTTTGGTTGATAAAACCGGTAAAATTATCGGCCGTAACCTGCGCGAGGAAAAACTTAGGGAAACCGTTGCCGGGTTGCTGAAATAATTGATTTATTTACAATTTAATGATTTACTAATTACCATTCATTTTGCTATTTCAACTGATTAATGGTAAATAGTCTGTTAGTCAATTCTACTCGTTAACTTAAAATACGAAATATGGAACAATTGACGCTCACAACCCCCGCTTTGCTATTTTCTGCTGTATCGTTGATTTTACTTGCATATACAAACCGGTTTCTAGCCTATGCTTCGGTGGTTCGGGGGCTCCATACTACGTTCAAAGAAAATCCGAATACACTACTTCTGGGACAAATTCATAATTTGCGAAAACGGTTGCGATTAACTCAAACCATGCAGGTTCTGGGAATTTCCAGCCTTTTACTTTGCGTTATTTGTATGTTTCTGATTTATGTGAATTTGCATGTTTGGGCCGAATTTACTTTTGCGATTGCCTTAATTTTGTTAATTCTTTCGCTTGCATTTTCAATCCGTGAAATTCAAATCTCTGTAAAAGCTCTCGATCTTCACTTAAGTGATATGGAACTTCTGAAGAAGTGACAAAAATGTTAGAATTCAATATCGTACAATCCTTCGGCATCAAGTTCAAATTGTTTCACGCCAATATCGGTCATCGGGTGTTTGATGAGTTGATGCAATAATTCTGAACCAATGGTAACAGAATGTGCGCCGGCCATGCTAACGCGGTAGATCTGGTCAACAGTTTTAAAACTTGCTGCCAGCACTTTCCCTTTAAGACCGTATTCAAGAATATTTTGGACAATATCGCCAACTACTTCAATTCCATGTGATGAAATATTATCAAGACGACTTACATACGGGGCAACGAAATCAGCCCCAGCTTTCATCGCGACCAAAGCTTGTTGCTGGGTGAAAATGGCAGTTGCAGTTACATTTACCCCGGCATCTTTCAGGATACGCATTGCCCTGTACCCATTTTGAGTAACCGGAATTTTGGCATAATAGTTATCTCCGAAATCAAAATAACTGCGGTATTTTTTTGCTTCACGAACCATGTCTTCAGCTTCTGACGAAATCATCTGAACATGAACCATTCCGGCGCCTACCAGTTCCTGAATTCCTTCAATTGCAACCGAAAACTTGTATCCGGCATTTTTCAGGATGGTTGGATTGGTGGTAACTCCTTCGAGTGGGAAAAATGAATACAGCGCTCTGAGTTCGTCCAGATCGGCTGTGTCTGCCATGTATATCATAGTTGAAATCTTGTAATTGAATAGGGTGCAAAGTTAACAAGAAATGAGTATCAAGTCCAATGTAATGTATTGAATCTTGATACTTGTTTCAGGCTCTAATTATTCAGCAGAAATTCTTCAGCCTCCACCGACCATAAATTCTGATGACGGCTGCATATCTCAGTCAGTTTGGCAAACATAGCATCTGTTTTGCCTTTTTCCGCAAAATCGGCAATAGCAGTCAGCGGCATGTCAAGATGTGTATAAATCAGCTTTTTCCCTCCGGGAATTTGCGGAAGATGCAAAGTTGTTTCAGCTACGGCATTTAGTCCACCAATGTGGGTCACAAGTCCAGCTGGGTCTAAACCTTTGGTCATCATATTCAGTGCCTCTTTCATGTCGTCGGTATTTCCTCCTGAAGTTCCAACAATATGCGTGTAGGCATAATGAACATTGTAGAAATTCAATTTTGCGCTCAGGTTTTGATCTGATGGTCCTGCAAAGAAATTCAGGCAACCGTCAAAAGACAAAATGGCGTCCCCTTGTTCAATGACAGGTGTCACCGGGGCAAAAACAAATACATCATCAAATCCTGTATCTCCTGATAGCCGGCGAAGTTCTTCAACAGGATTGCTGAAAGAAGATGTGTTCAGATAAATTAATTCGATGCCATTTTTAGACGCTTCCTCAACGGTATAAATTGAAGCAGCACGATCAAGCCTTGTCTGATCGATGTCGGTGACCACACACAATTTAGGTTTGCGGTCGGCACGGTGAATCACATAATTGATGGCTGCCAGTCCCATCGGGCCAACTCCTGCGAGTATTGCCATTTTACCGTCTGCCACAATTTCCATGTTGTGAATATAGGAGCCTGGAGTGGTATGGTAGTTGGCGTGCATGGCGCCAATCACACAAGAAAGCGGTTCTGCCAGTGATGCAGGGTAAAATCCAGGTCCATCATAAACAAGCAAACAATCCTGAACCAAAACATCTTTAGGAATGATCACATAAGTGGCATCGCCGCCGATGTATTGATAGGAATATCCGGGTGCGCTCAACACGCCGACCGGTCCGTCGTTGTAATATATGGCAGGTTGAATTGAAAACTTTTGTCCAGCTTTAAATTTATGCTGCCAATCAGTGCCAATTTCAATTAGTTCGCCACTAAATTCATGCCCAATTATAATAGGATTTTCGGCTATATCAGCCGGAATCCGCTTGTGGTCGGTTGCTTGTTTGGCCGCTTTGTACGAAGACATACAAATACTGTCGGAAACTACTTTGGCCAATATTTCATCACTTTTTATTGCCGGGAGTTCGAACTCTTCGAGCCGCAAATCTTCTTTCCCGTATAATCGTACTGCACGGGTAATAGCCCCTCCCTGCCCTCCCCTTAGGGGAGGGTTCTCGACGCTCGTGTTATTGTTTTTGCTCATTTTTCTTTGTTTTAGAAGCCCCTCCCGACCTCCCCAAAGGGAGGAGAAAGAACCATTATTTTTCTGAATTAGCTCTCGTTTGATGACTTACTGCAATTTTCGCTTCCTTTCTCCCCTCCTTCGGAGGGGTCGGGGGAGGCTGTCTTTTAATTCAGCATGTTTTGTCCTCCGGTTACCGGAACTGCTTGACCGGTTTCGTATTCCTGTTCGATGATATAATACACGGCGCGCATCACATCCAACGGAGTACATCCACGTCCGGCCGGAACCTGTGCTTCATAAAAACGTTTCACGTCATCGATGGTTTTTGCTCCCGGTACTTTTCCGGCGCGCAGATATTGAACAAATAATCCGTTCTCAGGATCAGCCCACAATGGTCCGTCGAAGAAATTACCGGGACAAACCGAATTGACTTTAATCTTTGATGGCATTAATTCCATCGCAAACGACTGGGTTAGGCCGATTCCTCCAAACTTGCCGCCAGCGTATGCAAAGTTACGGTTGCTGCCTTTCAATCCTGATTTCGAATTGATCTGGATGATATCAGTAAAATGGTCCTTTTTGTATTTATTCTGAAGTTTCATCACTGCTGAAGCATATTTGGCGCAGAGGAAATAGGCTGAGTAATTCACTTTGGTCATCAGTTCAAACGTTTCAGGAGTCATTTCATCCAAACCACCAGCCCGCAAAATGCCGGCATTACTGATAAAAATGTCCAGTCCGCCAAATTCACATACAGTTTCGGCTACTAGGTTTTCGACCGAGGCTGCATTTGAGACATCTGCTTTAATAAAAATCGCTTTGTTCTTGCGTTTCTCATTATTCAGTGATGCGGCAAATTCAGCTCCTTTGGCTTCATTCAGGTCGGCAATTACTATATTGGCCCCATTCTCCATGAGGTTTTCAACGATTCCGGCGCCAAACCCCTGGGCTCCACCGGTAACTATTGCGATACGTTTGTCAACCCGACCTCCGGTTGTTCCCATTGAAACGGCACTGCGGTATTGCTCTACTTCCCAGGTATCGATAAACTTTACCTGTTTCGGGGTCATCGGACTTTGACCGCCAAACTTTTCAGAATAAAGGCTAACCATGCATGTATCCATGATCACATCTTCGAGGGTTGCAACGCCCTGTGCATGATCACTAGCCAGCAAACAGCCAATTCCTTTGATGAAAATGACTTTCGGAGCTTTGGGTTGAGTGATGATGTATTTCTGAATTTTTCCGGAAAGATCATTCAGCAAAACTTCAGTGTCGCCGGTAAATTCAGTATAAATGAACGATGAATTGCAATACACAATTCCGTCAGGAATAAATGGCAAAGCTATTTTGTTATATTCTGTTTCAGAAGTAAGGAGCCTATCGATCAAAGTGTTATTGATGACTTTAACCGTTTTAAGTCCATTTTTTGAAAGCATCATTCTCACTGCAGGAACAATTTTCACAATCGCATGGTCAACCGGTAAGTTTTCTACTGAAGGAACCTCACCAATAAAAGCATCCAGTTTTGGAATAACCTTATTATATATGGAGTGAATTTCGGCGACGGTATTAGCTGCTACAAAAATTCCGTGGTTTTGCAGAAAAATGATTTGTGGTTCTTTCCCGATTTTGGCCCTGAATGCGGCAATTCTGGTTTCGACTTCCTTGAACAGAATATATCCAGGATCAATATATGGAACATACACCACTTCGTCGCCGAAAAGTTCTGCGGTGATTTTTTTCGCGTCTTTCCCGCACATCAATCCATTTACTTTGGTGCTGTGTGTGTGAACCACGAAACGGAAGGCAATCAGGTTGTGCAGCGAAGCTTCTACTGAAGGTCGCAAGCCTTTTTCTGGCTGGAAACGAGCATTCAGCAAATCGTTTTTAATCTGATTTTCGCGCTCCATCGCATCGGTTGAATATGCTTTTTCGGAGATGGCTTTCATCGCTTTCCGGTCGAGAATTGCAAAACCATTTTCGTCGATGGTAGCCAAACTCACGCCGCTAGCCTTTACATAGATTCGCTCCTCATCCTTGAATGATGTGTTTCCGCCGCCTGCAATTACAAAATCTTTTTTGCCTCCGTAAAATCGCGAGACTTCTATTAATTCCTGTATTTCGCAAGCCTCCCCTAACCCCTCCACAGGAGGTGAACTCAGGATTGAGCCAATATGTTTGATACGCTCGTTAATATCAGTCGGTTCAGGATTTTCATTACCCTGCTCCCTTCTCTTTTGGAGAAGGGTTGGGGATGAGGCTCCTATAAAATGCCGAATAACAGCATTTCCGAGTTCAACAAAGTTGTCGTATTCCTTCATTTTGGCAATGCCATTTGCATCCAAATAACCTTCTTCTCCTTTGGCAACAAGGTATTGATGGGCTGCAATAATACAGGCTCCCTCATATCCAATCCGTTCCAAGTCTGAATCAAGCTCAACACCACCACTACAAGTTACTTTTACAGGATCGAGTTGTGGCGTATTGTGTTCGGTTCCGAAAGTAATCATGAAGTTTTTTGAACGGAAATAAGTTACAAAATCTTTCAGTACCGCGAAAGTGTTCCGTCCCGGAATCAGTTCCAGACTAAAGATATTCTTTTCAACAAGCATGAGATACAAGGCTTCTTCGTCAGCTTCGTAATCGGTTATGTTACCCTTGGCATCATCGAGCAGTACCGGATAACATGGAATCCCTCCTGCATTGATAATAATGTCAATAACCTGTTCCAGACTTAGAAATGCTTTTGGATCTTCAGGAACAAAAGCGCGTCCTCCGGCTTTCAGCAGATTGCCACGAATTTCATTTTCCAGGGAAGCGATGTCATTCAAATTCGATTTCACTTCTTTTCCAGAGAATACCTTGGTATAAAAAGTCTTTTTCTCTTCTGAAGTGGTAAATTTTCCGTCAATAGCCTCCCGAAGTGCTTTGGCTATATGACGCTCGCGCAGTAGGTTTTTGGCATATTTTGCTTTCAATCCTTCAAAAGTGAAACTGAACCCTGCATTTATTTCATTCAGCAACGTATTCAATTTTTCAACCATTTCTGCTGTCTGAGCATTACTTTCTTGTTGCACCGACCTAAGCAATTTCATTTGTTTGTCAGCAAGAACAAGCGGACTGGTTAGTCCTTTCCCCGATAAATAAGTACGGCCAGGATTAGCTGGGTCATTTACTCGAATATTCGCTTCCTGCAAATCCTTTTGAAGTGACATAAATTCGATATTAAAAAGCGGGAAAATTTTATATTTAGTCGCCAGCTCAGCGAATTCAGCATAACCATCGATGGTGTAAAAATCATTAATTCCAAGAACTTGCACACCTTCCGCCTCAGCCATTTTTAATGCCTGTTCTATTTCAGTAAATGCGCTGAATGAAAATGGAGTGTGGAAATGCCCGTTTACCAAAAGTGGCTTGGTTTGTTTCTTTTCCTGTTCCGCCAATAGTTCTTGTTTCTCGGGGAAGGCTATAAAAATTGATTGATTGTTCATTGATCCTTACTTTAGGGTTTTTCTGAAATACGTGTAAAGTAATATAATCTAACTTGCTTTTGTATCCTTTGCTATCCTGACAAACTAAAATAATGACCAATACGGACTCAAAGTGAATCAAAATCTCCAATTTTCGTGGTAGCATTTAAAGCTTATTCCGATAAATATATATTCATTTGTATATTTAAATAGATTAGGTATCTTAAAGCACTTTTTAATTGTAATGATCAAAACGGTTTCCAACTCTGTTTTAGAAGTCAAATTGCAGTTTAAAACGATTTGTTTAATGAATAAATCTTAAATATGGAAACAAAAAGAATAGTTGAAGTTTGTGCAAAATGCAAGGATAACTGTTGTGCTCGATGTTTTGACTTGGGAGAAGAAAATATTTTTAACTGTTTAACTGAAGAAGAGTTAAAAATGTTGGTTGTTGAAAAAAGACATGTTCATTTTAAGGCCGGTGAAACTATCTTAAAGCAAAATACATCTGCAAGCCATGTTGTGTGCATCAAGAATGGGTTAGCAAAAATTATTGCTGAGGGAGAAGGAGATAAAAAGTTGATTCTTAGATTGGTTACAACGCATTCTATTTTGACAGGCGGTGGAATATTTATTGATGAAATTAGGCATTTTACAGTTCAGGCAGTAACTGAAGTCGATTGTTGTTTCATTGATTCGGAGAAGATTTATGAACTTGTATCAAGAAATAGTCAGTTTGCTTTTGAGCTATTAAAACTGAATAACCGGCAGAATATTCAGATGCTGAATAACCTGGTTGGTATTACTCAAAAGTATATGCCTGGAAGAGTATCAGACTTGTTACTTCATCTGAAAAATGAAATTTTCAATAGCAATCCTTTCGAAACTGGACTTTCGCGGCACGAACTTGCCGACATGACAGGTATGACCATGGAAAGCTTTATCCGTATATTGAAAGAGTTTAAATCGGCCGGAATTATTGCTGTTGAGGGAAGCAATATTCATATTTTAGATGAGGAAGCTCTTAACGTGATAAGTAGAAAAGGTTAAATTTTTTTTGCTATTGCGATTGATATATGTCAATACATCATTTGTGTTTAATCAAATTAATTCCTTCTAAACATCAATTCAACTATTCAGAAATAATCAAGTAAGGTTTCTATTTTAGCCACGTGAAAATCAGGTTCTGGAATTCATAAAGAATAAATATTAATAATAACCTTAACATACTTATTTTATGAAACTTAAAAATGTTATTCGGCTTTTGCTTCTGGCAACTGTAATAATGTGTATTGCTCCATCATGTGTAAAAGAAGGTCCGATAGGACAGACCGGCACTGCAGGTGCCGATGGAAAAGATGGTGCAGATGGGAAAGATGCCAATGAAACTTGTAAAGTTTGCCACACTGCCACTAAAGTAGATTTAATTGCTACTCAATTCGAGTTTTCAAAACACAGTTACGGAGAAGCTGCTTTTTCAGAATCTGGAACGGTAGGTTGTGCTCCCTGTCATGCACAGGAAGCGTTTAAATACATGGTAGCAAATAATGTTCCGGCTACATTTACGTTGAATGCAAGTACAGGTAAATATGTCAATAACTATAATGCTGATCCATCGGCAGCTTACGGAGAAATTGGTTGCTCAACTTGCCACAGTGCTTTGCATACAACTTATGGAACCGCTGACCTTGCCTTTACTACGGTTGCTCCAGTTCCAATGACAATGTGGGGCGGTACAAAAGTTATCGACCTTAAAGCCGATGGTGGGAAAAGTAACCTTTGTGTAAAATGTCACCAACCACGTCCGTTTACAAATGTTCTTACAGGTAATGTATTAGACTATGTTGCTTTGGCGACTACAACAGGTGTTGTATATGATGGTAACCCAACTGGTGCTACCAATATTATTAAACCTAGCTATAGAACGCATACTCATTATGGAGCAATAGGTGCTGTTTATGCAGGAATGGGTGGAGTTGAGTTCCAGGGTATACCTTACACCAATTCGGCTCACACACAATCTGCTTCTTGTATGGATTGCCACATGGGAGCAATGGTTGGAAGATCAGGTGGTCATACATTTAGCGCAGCCGGTAAATTTGATGGTTGTAATGCTACAGGTTGTCACACAACTGCAATTACTGCTACAACTACTACACTTTGGTTGAATCCTCGTAATGAAATTAAAGGTCTTTTAGCCGCTCTTGCAGCTAAATTAACAGTTGGTGGAGTTGAAATATTGAATAGAAATGGTGATTCAGCAACTAACCTTTGGTATGGTATTACTGCAAACAATTATGATGGATATCTAAATGTTTACGATCCAATTACCAATCCAACTGCCCAAACGTATAATGCAAGCAGTTTCAAATATGTAGGAAACCCACCTTCATCTTGGAGTCAGGCACAGAAAGATTATAATGCAACCTTACCAGTCCTTACTTTATCAAATGCACAAATGGGTGCGTTGATCAATTTCCAGTTATGCTTAAGGGATTATAGTCTTGGAATTCACAACTTTCTATATACCAAAGCTTTATTGACCAACTCAATTGCTAAACTGTAATAAGGTAATCATGTAATAATATTAAAAAGACTTCTTTTTTTTGGAAGAGAAGTCTTTTTTGTATTCACATTTAAAATGAATATTATGAAAAAGCATAGCATATTCCTTATTTTAATTTTGGTGTCACTTTTTTTGAATGGCTGTAAATACGATTTTATTCTTCCGGAGGTTGTTCCTCCCATAGATAATACTAAGCCAACCAGCTTTGCGACTCAAATTGTACCGATATTTACAAGTAAATGTACACTTTGCCATAACACGCAAGCTCCGGTTATGACCGCAGATGTTGCTTATTCACAACTTGTACCCAATTTTGTCAATACAACTAGTCCGACAAGTAGCGTGCTTTACATTAACGCAACTTCAGGTACTCATGGAGGTACGGTATCTGCAACTCAAGCCGCATTGATTCTTGCATGGATAACTCAAGGGGCTCAAAATAATTAGTGCAAACATTTAATTTTCGCTGAAATGAAAAAAAATATTTTAATTATAATTCTTTTTTCGCTAATAACGACTATTTCATTTGCACAAGAAAAAGCAACTGAAACTCCGGCAGTAAAGGAAAAAGATTATCCTGTAAACGCTACATTTGAAAGTGGTGTCCTGATTGATGCTCAGACGGTAGTTATCCCTGAAAAGAAGACTTTGGAAATGGTCATTCAGCATAAATTTGGAACCATTGATAATGGTCGTTCCAATTTGTGGGGAATTTATGGATCTTCTAATATCAGATTAAGTTTGAATTACGTGCCAATTAAGAATTTCCAGATTGGAGCTGGTATTACCAAGAGATACATGACTACCGATTTGAATGCAAAATGGAACGTTTTACAGCAAACTCGAAAAAATACAATTCCTGTTTCTGTAACTCTATTTGGAAACATTGGAATTGATGGAAGAAAAAATACTGATCTTGCTGACACAGTTAGTGTTGCTTCTCCTGTAGGGAAGGTTAATAAATTTGCATTTTCTGACCGGTTAAGTTATTTTTCGGAATTAATCGTAGCCAGGAAATTCAACGATTGGTTATCCCTTCAGGCGGGTGTTAGCTTTTCGCATTATAACATGGTTCAATACCAGAAGGTAGGTAAACCTTATGACCATGACAAAATAGGATTACATTTTAATGGTCGTATTAAAGTAACCCCTCAGGGTTCTATTATATTCAACTATGATCAGCCACTGAAAATTAAATCTATTTCAGAACAATCAGAATGGAATGCAAACTATCCAGCATCAAAACCTAATTTGGCTTTTGGTTACGAAATATCAACAGGTACACATGCATTCCAGATTTATATGGCTTCAACAACTTCGCTGGAACCACAAGAAAATATGATGTGGAATCAGAATGATATGAGTAAAAAGGGATTCGCTATAGGTTTTGTAATTACCAGGCTCTGGGCTTACTAAATTGATGAAATTTGTTATTAAGACTCATTTAGTTAAAATGGTAATATCCTTAATTTTAGGATATTACCATTTTACGCTTTAGAAAAAATTAGAGTGTATGAAATATTGTTTTGTTTTGCTTATTTTATTGATTTTGTCCTGTTCTTCATGGGATTTAGAAGCCCAATCCTATAAAAATGCTCAACACCATGCTTGCTTAAAGTGTCATTCCAATCAGTCATACACGTTCCACAATGATGTTACTGGCAAGGAAGTGAAACGGTTGATGAATCCATATTATATCCTCGACACTGTTGCAATTTCCGCGGGTGTACATAAAAGTTTTGATTGTACCGATTGCCATTCATCCGAATATCAGACTTATCCACATAAATCAGAACTAAAGCTCCAACCACTAAGTACCTGTCTTGATTGCCATGGCGGAGATGCATCTTTTGCAAAATATAAATTTGAGGAGATACAGGTAGAGTTTAAGAAAAGTGTGCATTACCAGGTTTATGGTGAGAATTTTACCTGTTCCAAATGCCATAGCCAACATACCTATATAGCTACAGCACGGAATAGTAGTAATGTTCTCGAAATTGTTGACTATAACAATAAGATGTGTCTTTCATGTCACAACGACATGAAAAAATACAAAATGGTATCTGGACATGATAATCCAAAATTGGTAATGGTTCATGACTGGTTACCAAATCAAGAACTTCATTTTAGTCATGTAAGGTGTATTGAATGTCATACCGAAGTAGTTGATAGCCTTATGGTTTCTCACAATATTCTTAAAAAAGACAAGGCTGTTAGAAATTGTGTGCAGTGCCATTCCTCAAATTCCAGGTTAAAAGCTTCATTATATAAATATCAGAATTTACAAAAACGCTCTGAGAATGGCACTATAAATACGGTTTTGGCAAACGAATCATACGTTATAGGTACACACCAAAGCCCATTTCTTAAATTAGCCAGCATTGTAATTTTCCTGCTAACCATTACCGGGATTATAATACACAGCATTTTTAGAATTTTAAAAAAGAAATAAAATGACTGCATCAGAAAAATTCTATTTTTATCCGGTCTGGTTGAGAATCTGGCATGGGTTAAATGCATTGGGGATCATTACATTAATCATTACTGGTATATCTATGCAATCAAGTATTGAGTCATCTCATATTCTTGGTTTTAAAGTGATCGTCAACATTCATAACATTGCCGGTATTCTTGTGACCTTAAGTTATTTTATTTATTTCATCGGGAATTTAGTAACTCTAAACGGTAAATTCTACATCATAAAACCACGGGGGTTTCTGAAACGACCTATACAACAAGCCTATTATTATGCCTGGGGAATGTTTCATGGCATGAAGACTCCATATCCAATTTCAGAAAAGAGGAAGTTTAATCCACTACAAAAATATGCCTATGTTATGGTTATGTATATGGCCGTTCCCTTTGTTATTATAACAGGTATTGGCCTTTTGTTCCCTGAAATAATAATCGACCAGATTTATACTTTCAGCGGAGTATTTGTAACTGCGATATTCCATTCAGCCTTGGGATTTTTCATCTCGATATTTTTAATAGTTCACCTTTATATAGCCTCAATTGGAAAGTCCCCACTTGAAAATTTTAAAAGCATTATTACCGGATGGCATCATACTCATTAATACTTTGTGACAGGATTGGTATCAAATGTAGTATTGTGATTTATAGGCAGATTTATTAGACTTGTACAAATGGAGAAATTAATGGTAGGATATTCTAAGTCTTTTTTAATCAGGATATTGCTCAGGTTTTTGAAGATATCAATTTCAAATTTTTTTGAAGTTGTTTTTCGTCAGAATAAAAGATCTATTCATTTTTTGAATTCCGGATATGTCATTATGCTGGTCATGATGATGTTCTTTGGAATATCTAATTTGTCGGCGCAAACGAATGATGATTGTCTGGCCTGTCACGATGATCCGGGTTTAAAATCAGAAAAACCAGGGAAAAATATTTCCAGATATGTTCCTGCCAATGCTTTGGAACATTCTGTTCATAAAAGTGTAACATGTGCTTCGTGTCACACCGATGCTGCAGTTGCTGATTTTCCACATCCAACAACGCTTAAACCCGTCGATTGTGGAACTTGCCATGCTGATGCGAAGGAAAAATTTTACCGTGGAATTCACGGTCAGGCTTTTCTTGCGAATGAAAAGTATGCTCCTAGTTGCAAGGAATGTCACGGAACTCATGAGATTCTGAAATCATCCGATCCGAAATCGCGAACCTACAAGATGAATATTCCCGTTTTATGTGGTTCATGCCATAGGGAAGGTGCGCCGGTTGCAAAGAATTACAATATCTCAGAACACAATATACTTGAAAATTATAGTGAAGGAATTCATGGTCAGGGATTGTATAAGAAAGGACTAATTGTTTCGGCTACCTGTAACAATTGCCACGGAAATCACCTTATATTGCCACATACAAATGTAAGTTCAAGTACTTCTCCAAAGAACATTGCTGCTACTTGTATGCAATGCCATGCAAGAATTGAAGATGTTCATACAAAGGTTATTAATAAGGAATTGTGGGAGAAAAAACCTGGCGCGATACCTGCATGTACAGCTTGTCATCCACCACACAAAGTTGAATTAAAGAATCTGATTTCTACTATTTCTGATAATACCTGTTTAAAATGCCACTCGAATGCCGAAACTCATAAAACAGTCAATAATAAGATTGTTTCCTTAAAAGTTGAGGTGGGCGATCTGGCAGCTTCGACTCATAAAAATATCACTTGCGTAAAATGCCATTCAGACGTAACAATTCATTTGGCACGCCCATGCGAAACAGCTGGAAAAGTTGATTGTTCTGCCTGCCATGCAGCGGAATCTGATATCTATTTTGCAAGTGGTCATGGCCAAGCCTACTTCAATAAAAAGGAAAATGCCCCTTATTGCACCGATTGTCATGGAACCCATTTGGTGAAGCCAAAAACAGACGAAAGTTCATCGGTATTCAGATCCTCAATTCCTAAACTTTGTGGCGAATGTCACAATAAAAATGGTAAAGCGGTTCAGGGTACAAACCTTAATGAGGTTGACGCTTTTCATGATTATTCACAAAGTGTTCATGGCAGAAGTCTCGCTGAAAAAGGATTGCTTTCGGCGGCTGTCTGTACCGATTGTCATACCACTCATTTCAATTTAAGGCAATCAGACGAGAGATCATCGGTAAACCCTAAAAATATTGCCGCTACCTGTGGCAATTGCCATAAAGGAATCTATAACCAGTATATCGCCAGCGACCATGCTTACAGAGCTGATAAGGGTGATTTGAAATATCCAACCTGCGAAACTTGTCACACGGCTCATAATATTTCGGAAGTCCATAAAGATAAATTTATGGCTGAAATTACCACACAATGTGGCAAATGCCATACGAAGCTGGCCGAAACTTACCTCGAAACTTACCATGGAAAAGTATATCAGCTTGGTTATCTACAGGCAGCCAGATGTTCGGATTGTCATGGAGCGCATACTATTTACAACATTCGTAACCCGAAATCATCAGTTGGTCCTGAAAATATTGTTGCCACTTGTCAGAAATGTCACGCCGATGCCAGCAAGAGATTTACCGGGTATCTGACTCATGCCACGCATAATAATAAGGCTAAATTCCCTTGGCTATATTATACTTTCTGGGCGATGACCGGATTATTGGTAAGTGTATTTATCTTCTTTGGAATTCATACGCTTTTATGGCTTCCAAGGTCAATTCATGCAATGAGGAAGAAGAAAAAACATGCCAATCAACTTGGTGAAAAAGTGTATGTAAGGCGATTCACCAGAAGTCAGAGTATTACTCATATTTTTGTGATCGTAAGTTTCCTGACACTCGCATTTACAGGCATGTTACTGAAGTTTGCCTTTATGGATTGGGCCAAATTTCTGGTGCAATTAATTGGGGGCGCTCATACTGCCGGGGTCATTCACCGTTTTGCGGCTGTTATTACCTTTGGATATTTCTCCTTCCACGTATATTCATTATTTAAGCTGAAGAAACAAAATGGTCTAGGCATGAAGGATTTCATTTTTGGAAAAAACTCCCTCATGTTTAACGGTCAGGATCTGAAAGATTTCTGGGCTTCAATGAAATGGTTTACGGGAAGAGGGCCACGACCCTCTTATGGGAAATGGACTTATTGGGAGAAATTTGATTACATGGCTGTATTCTGGGGAGTTGTTGTTATTGGATCAACTGGTCTGGTTCTTTGGTTCCCTGTAGTTTTTACAAAATTTCTACCGGGTTGGTTAATCAATGTGGCTCAAATTATTCATAGTGACGAAGCATTGCTGGCTGTTGGATTTATCTTCACAATTCATTTCTTTAATACACACCTTCGTCCTGAGGCATTCCCGATGGATACAGTGATTTTCACTGGAAAAGTTCAGATTGATGAGTATAAAGAAGATCGTCCCCGTGAATTTGAAGCACTTGAAGAATCGGGAAAATTACAAGATGTTGTTGTTAAGACTGAATTCTCAACACAACGAATGAGGCTTGTTAAATTCTTTGGGTATATTTTCTTGTTTGTCGGAATTGTTCTGGTTATCCTGATTATTTATTCTCTGCTTTTTCATTAATTTGAAAACATGTTCTTGATATTTGACTGGAATATGAACATAGTTTCATAATTTCTGAACAGTATTTAGAAAGTAAATAAATTATAAGTTTATATTGAATTACAGGCGATTATTTGCGAACTTAGACAAATATTGCAAATCATTTATAAGTTGAAGTACATGAAACTACCATCATCAATAAAAAATTGGGTTTCCATTTCAGGAGCGGTTTTGGCTATTTTTAATCTGGCTGCAATCTTCTCGTTGGTAATACTAAATTGGCTTTTCGATTTTGGCGGAACCTATATCGGGCTGTTTATATATATGGTATTGCCGGCATTCATGATAACCGGATTAATCCTTATTCCAATCGGAATGAGATTTTACAGGGCCAGCGCAAGAAAAGCCGATGCGGTGGGTGGAGTTAAAAACTGGCCAGTCATTAATCTAAACAACGAAGCAACCCGGAATGCATCCTTAATTTTCATCTTTGGTACAGTTTTCCTGATTGTAATTTCATCTGTAGGTAGTTATGAAGCCTTCCATTATACTGAATCGGTTGAGTTCTGCGGAAAATTATGCCATCAGGTAATGGAGCCTGAATTTACTACATATCATGGTTCTCCACACGAACGTGTTGTGTGTGTTGAATGTCATGTGGGATCGGGTGCCAGTTGGTATGTGAAGAGCAAAATGTCGGGGTTATACCAGGTTTATTCGGTTTTAGCCCATAAATTTCCAACTCCAATACCTACACCTATAGCAAACCTTCGCCCGGCAAGAGAAACCTGTGAACAGTGTCACTGGCCTGAAAAATTCTATGACCGGAAGATGAAAAATTTACAATCATACCTTGCTGATGATTCAAATACAGAGAATGATATTCATTTACAGATGAAGACAAGTTCCAGGATCACACCTGAAGGAATTGAAAAAGGAATTCATCAGCACATTAGTCCTGATGTGAAAATTGAATACAAAACTACATCTGCCAACCGGCAGACAATCCCTTGGGTTAGATATACCAATATAAAAACCGGGGTTAGCGAAGTATATACCGACAGTCAGAATGTTTTAAGCAAAGAAAAACTTGATTCGCTGGAAACCAGGGTCATGGATTGTATCGACTGCCATAACAGGCCGTCACACAATTACCAGGTGCCTCAGAAATTTATCGACAAATCAATAAGTTCAGGAAAGTTGTCAAAAGATCTTCCGGGAATTAAGCAGGTCTCTATGCAGGTTTTGTATAAAATATACTCTACCAAAGACAGTGCATTTATGGCCATCAAAGACAAGGTCACTGAATTTTACACAAAGAATCACCCTGAATTGTTGATCAGCAAGAAAACTGAGATCGAAAATGCGATTGCAGAAATACAAACCGGATATGCCAATAATATTTTCCCTTATATGAAGGCCGATTGGAGGGGATATCCAAATAATATTGGTCACATGGAGACCGATGGTTGTTTCAGGTGCCACAATGATCGACATGCAACAGCATCTGGTAAAATCATTTCAAAAGATTGTAACTTGTGCCATACAATTCAGGCTCAGGGCCGACCTGACAGTCTGGAGTATTCTAATTCAGCTAAACCGCTTGAATTTAAACACCCGGTTGATATTGATCAGGCTTGGCGCACAGAACTATGTTCATCATGCCATGCACAACTCTATTAACAAAAGTTAAGAACCATCGCAAGGATAAGGCGGCATTATTTTTGTCAATTCAAAAATAATAATGCATTTTTGTTCTTGTTAAAGTGGTTGGAAAGCAAAAGGTAATTGATAAATAAACAAATATTCATAAATGCTAAAATATTCTATTAATCTTTAAAACTACAAAGACTATGAATTTCAAAAAATTAATTTTTTTATTAGGGATGGCTATATTTGTTGTCTCATTTGTAAATGCTCAGAGTGCACAATACGTTGGGGCTGCCAAATGTAAAATGTGCCATAACAAAGCTGAAAAAGGTGAGCAATACAACAAATGGTTGGCTAGCCCTCACGCCAAGGCAATGGCTGCACTTAAAGGTGCTGATGCTAAAAATCCAAAGTGTTTAAAATGCCATTCAACTGCAGCAGGTGCCGATCAGGCTTTAGTTGCTTCTATTACTGTTGAGGAAGGTGTTTCATGTGAATCCTGCCATGGAGCAGGCAGTCTTTATAAAGTGGCTACAACGATGAAAGACATGAAGTTGGCAATGTCTAAAGGTTTGATCATGCCTGAAGAAAAAGTTTGTAAAAAGTGCCATAACGAAGCAAGTCCTAACTACAAAGGATTTAACTACAAAGAGTATGCAGCCAAGATTGCACACGGCGATCCATCAAAAAAATAAGTACTTGTTAAAAAATTAATTAAAAAAATTCCTTTGTTTTACCTTAAAACAAAGGAATTTTTTTTAATTAATAACCCCATCCGTTTAGTCATAGCCAATCACCAAAGTTATTTTAAGTAGTTTTAAATATCACTTTTGAATATTAAAGTCATCAATCGGGCATGTTGGCAGAGAACACAAACGCCTCTGAAAATGTTAACGTGTAATTTTCTTCTTCATTAAAAAATTGAAACATGAAAAAAATATTTTCATTTTTATTCTCGATGCTTTTCAGCGTTATGCTTTTGATGATGTTTGCCATATCAATCGCTTATGCAACATTTATTGAAAACGACTACGGTACAGATACTGCTCAAGCGCTTATTTATCAGGCATGGTGGTTCGAATTACTGCTTTTTGTCGGTATCGTAAATCTTGCGGGAAGCGTAGTTAAATACAAACTGGTCAACCGAAAAAAATGGGCGATCCTTTTGTTTCACCTGGCCTTTATTGTAATTATTATTGGAGCAGGAGTTACTCGCTATTTTGGTTTTGAAGGCAGCATGCACATCAGGGAAGGTGAGTCTAATAATCAGGTAGTGTCGGAAGCAACATATATCGGTTTGGATGCAAGTGCAAATGGCAGTGAAGTAAAAAGTTTTACCAAAGTGAAATTTACACCAAACACGAACAATGATTACAAGAAAACCGTCGAAGTAAATGGGAAATCGTTAACTATTGAAAATGAGCTTTTTGTTCCGAATGCCTCCGAAACTGCGGTTCCTGATATGAATGGATTTCGTTCCCTTGTTCAGGTTCCTGATAAAATGGGGCAGGGAGGAGCCGATGCTTTTACGGCCGTGTTAACTTCGGGAAACGAAGTCAGGAGGATCAATGTTTTTGGTCGGGATGGAATGATTCTTCAACCCGCAAACTGCACTATCAATGGCATTAATGTAAGCCTTACTTATGGCTCCATTACCCGCCAATTACCTTTCAGTATTTTCCTTCGCGATTTTCAGCTCGAAAGGTATCCCGGATCAATGAGTCCATCATCGTATGCAAGCGAAATCACTTTGAAAGATCCCTCTTCCTCAGTCGATCGACCATTCCGCATATTCATGAACAACATTTTAAAATACAAGGGTTACCGCTTTTTCCAATCGTCATTTGATCAGGACGAAATGGGAACTGTATTGTCGGTTAATCAAGACTATTGGGGAACAATGATATCGTACCTTGGATACTTCTTAATGGCTCTTGGTATGGTTGTTACCATTTTCAGTTCAGGTAGCCACTTCCAGAAATTGATTCGTTTAAGTTCAAAACTTCAGAATATGCGTAAAGCCGGCAAAACACTTTTATTACTGTTGTTCTTTTTAATGGTCGGCTCATCCATCAATTCAGCTTTCGGTGCCGGTATTTCAAAGACTGATCACATCAATTCTTTTGGAAAATTACTGGTACAAGATCATGAGGGTAGGATAGAGCCTGTGAATACTCTCGCTTCTGACCTGCTTCGCAAAATCTCGAAGAAAGATAACTGGGAGGGACTTTCACCAGTCGAATTCTTTTTGGATATGAGCGCCAATCCCGATAAATGGAAAAGTATTCCGTTCATAAAAGTAGGAAATACCGAATTACAGAAAACTTTGGGGATTTCAGGTGGAAATGCCTCATTTGCCCAACTGTTTGATCAGGCCGGAAATTATCGGTTGAATCAAATGGTGCAAGCATCGTACAACAAAAAACAAACCTTGCGAAATAATTTAGACAAGGAAATTATCAACCTTGATGAACGGGTAAATATTTGTTATCAGATATTTAACGGCGATTTCCTGAAGATATTTCCGGTGCCAAACGACCCGAAAAAAACATGGGTGACACATTCAACGCTTCCTGCAACAATGCAAAAGGCGGAGTCCGATTTTGCCGGTAACATTCTGCAATTATATTACGAGGAATATAACAATGCCGATCAATCTGGCAATTGGTCAAAGCCGGAAGAATATCTGGGTCACATTAAAAAATTCCAGACCACTTATGGTGCCGATATTATTCCTTCCGCAACAAAAATCAGTCTCGAGATTTTTTACAATCGGTTCGATATCTTCGGAAAACTTGCCAAAACATTCGCCTTGCTGGGATTTGTTATGCTGATTTTTCATTTTATGCTCATCTTTAAACCGACCGCACAATACGCCAAATATATAAAAGCCGGAACTGCGTTTGTGTTTGCAGCGTTTCTGCTTTATACTGCGGGATTGGCACTTCGTTGGTACATTGCCGGTCATGCTCCGTGGAGTAATGGTTACGAAACCATGATTTATGTAGGTTGGGCAACTATTCTGTCAGGTTTCATTTTTGCACGCCGATCGCCGATTAGTTTGGCAGTTACTACCATTTTAACAGCTATCATACTATTCGTGGCCGGAATGAGCTGGATGAACCCTGAAATCACCAATCTGGTTCCGGTACTGAAGTCATACTGGCTGGTTGTTCATGTGGCAATTATTACTGCCAGTTATGGATTTTTGGCGATGGCAGCTTTGCTCGGAGTGCTGAACCTTGTATTGACGATCATGAGGAACAAAAAGAATGAAAAGAATATTCGTTTCACCATTCTTGAGGTTTCGTATATTATTGAAATGGCCATGATGATTGGCCTTTTAATGCTGACAATCGGTGCATTTATTGGTGGCGTTTGGGCCAACGAATCGTGGGGAAGATATTGGGGCTGGGACCCGAAAGAAACCTGGGCTTTGGTAACCGTTCTGGTTTACACCATCATTCTTCATCTCCGGAAAATACCGGGATTGAAAAGCATATTGGCATTGAGCAGTCTTTCGCTTCTCGGATTGGGCTCAGTTCTGATGACCTTCTTTGGCGTAAATTATTATTTGTCGGGTATGCACTCGTATGGTGCCGGCGATCCTCCTCCAATTCCTGCTGCTTTGTACATTTCAATTGTAGTCCTCATTGCGCTCGTTATCGGCGCTTATTATGCTGAAGGCAAAAAGGGCAAGATTGAAGATATCGAACAAGAAGCCTAAACAAGCGGACTGAGCTTCTTCTGAAAATAAGAATCGACCAGTAAATTATTGAATCTGCTCATGGAATAATTGTTTTATTCCTGAGCAGATTTTTTTTAAAGATGTAGGCTCGATCCGTCAGCTGACCGAACGTAAGGATGGAATTTATTCCATTCACAGATGATGCACCCAACCCAACAGAGAGCCGTAGGTTCGGTATATTCTTGTTTGAGGAGATAAAAGTGTTAGATATTTTATCTAGGTCGTGATTTTACTAGATATTGAATTTCTCCTATATTGAGTTTCAATTTTTCTTGAATACTCGCCCCATTTTAATCGATGTCTTATACATATATTATGCTCCCTTACATTTCTCCTAAATTGTTTAATCTCTGAATCTGACCATTCTGGACTAATAAAATAATCCTCACTAGTTTGATCTTTAATACTTGTTCGGTAATTATCAAAAGTTGAATCAAGAGGTCGGTATCTGCAATCTGAAATTTGAACTCCCATTTCAAAGCATTTCTTTCTTTTCATTTCAATATAATTGAAATCATATTTCCAATTGTAAATCATAAAAACAAAAATCTCATTTCTTGAAAATCCAGCATTTACAAGAATTTGTATCCAATTTTCGACTCGTGGATATTGATCATATGAAAAGTCCCAGGCAACTCGAATATTTTCAAATCGTGCTTTCTTTAGTAATATGGCTAAATGTGGGTTTTCCTCCAAAATTCGTCCATCAAAACCGCTTTGACATTCACATTTTATAACTTTACCATTATGTGTAGAATGAGCAAGCATTTCAAGAATGTCTTCAATATGAGGATTTACAAGAATATTATTGTCGTAAAAAATGAGTTTATTACTTGAAATCTCCTCATTTATTTGTTTTGCATTTTTAAATCCTAATTTTTCAAGCCGCCAAATACCACAAAAATTACAATTGCGGGAACATCCTCGCATCCCATGCATAATTTGAAAATCAACATTTACCAAGTCATATGCTGGAATACATTTGTCTGCATCTTCATGCTGGCCAATAAAAACATTATCACAACCCGTATAATCTTTGCAATGTTCTGGCATTAAAGTAGCATAAATACCACCAACAGTAATTTCCGCCTGCGGATATTGATTTTTATAAAATTGAACAGTTTCTTTTACATATTTTGACCAATAAGTAAAAAGAGAAGTAATTAATAATTGATCTGGCTGAAAATCACATAATTCATTTCCACGAATCAATTTTACGATATTGCCCTGATTTCTATAATAGGCAGCTAATTTTAAAAGCCCAATTGGTAAAAAATTTGAATGATTTTTGCTTTTGGCTGGTATTGGAAAATCTGGCTCAACAAGCAAAATGTTTCTTTTTATTTCTCCAACCATAATTCTTGATATGACTTAAAATCTTCAAATAAACTTATCGGATTATTCTTTATCCCTATTTTATCAATTTCACTTTCCAAAACTTGAATTCCATTTTTAGTAGCATTAAGAAATTTTGAATTTATCATTTCCTCAAGATTTTGATAAAATGGAGCTACTGCAGAACGTCTTTTTCTTAAAGTTCCTGCAATTGTAAAGCAAATTAATGTATGTTCCCCATTTCCTATATATCTAATTACAGGGAAAAATTCTGGAATAAATTCAGAAGTAGTAAATTGATTCTTAATAATATCAAAAAAATAGTATCGAAGTAAACGAACAACCATTTCCTCTTCTGGTAAATCTTTTAGTGTTTCACGATATTGAATATAAGCTTCATCTTTGCCATTATTAAAATGCTCTTTAGCTTCTTCTTCCCAAAAATGTGTATGTATAGTAACAAACATTATAAACTTAGAATTTCCAGTATTGTCAATATCATTTTGCAAGTCCAACAATCTTTTTATCACTTGAGTTTTATAATAAGTTTTCACAATACCTCCCTCAAAAGCAACAGGGAAAGGAGTTGTTAGGGCATTACAAAAATCAAGATTAAAAATATGAACTGAGTTATTGTAAGAAAATTCTTGTCCATTTTTATCTCTTTTCTTAAAAACCACTTCCTCTAGAAAACCTAAATAAAGGCTAAAACCACTTATTTCTTCTCTACGTTCAAAACCAAGAAGCAAAGTATTTAATTCTTTTATTTTTTCATTTGCCTTTTCAAAATCCCATTTTTTTGGGTTATAATCTCCACAATCAATGGCAACGACATAATCTATATGTTCCAGCCAACATATTAGATCATATCCATTTATGCCAGGTAGTCCAAAATAGACTAATTGATAACCTAGATTAACATGTAAATGTTTAATTATTGGCTTGCACCATTGTTCTCTTATGATTATTTTAACTGCGTGATCTGTGAAATCTGCCATGGATATTATTCTTCTATTTGTTCTTCGAAGTTGTTCTTCAATTTTCGGAGATTATTTTTATAATCCTCATCGTCCGATGAATAAAACCTAATAAAATTTTCATCTATAATATCGAAAAATAATTTCAGCTCTTTATTTAATTCAAGACCAATAGAATTACATATATCGACAATACTATTATAATCTTCTTTAGGCTCATTTTGTATTAATTCCGGTATTTTTTCAACTTCTAATGCAATTTCTTTTTCTGTTCGTCTTGAACCCTTTTTTTTCGTCTTTTTCAGTTCAATCAAAGCAGAAATCTCTTTTGAGAAAAGTTCCAATTGACCAATAACTTCCAAATATTTATTTACATCATCACCTTCAAATCTCTTCTTTCTAGCAGAAAGTGATTTTGCATATTGTTTTGATTCCCAAAGGATATTAAATAGTTTATCAATATTTTCAGAAAAGAATTCATATTCAAGCTTATTTTGATTTAGAAACATAATAGCTTTATTTGTCTCTTCTATAGCTTTTAATGTCTCTTGAAAATCGTTTGCTTTTCGATTAAATTTTTCTGCGACTTCTTTTAGCCGATTTTGAAATGTAATTCGTAATGGAGAATATTCAAATTCACTTCGTGAAGCGTTTGGAAGTAATTTTTGATTAAGAACAATGAATTCTCCTACATATCTATTAAAATATATTTGACGCCCAAAGTAAGGCAACATGTCATTTCTAGTTCCAATAGAAAAACCATTCTTTTTAAGAATAAATCCTCTTAGTGAATTGCTTTTAATTGAATTCTTAGAAGAATTTAAACAGCCCCATGCAATTCCGAAAAATTCAGATTGAGTACCAATAGTTATAAATTCGGGCTCGACAGCGTTGGAATTGTCAAATAACTCATCTGTATAAGGTCTGTAAAGAGTTTTTATTTCATTATTAATCTGTAATTTTAGATTAATGAAAGAGTGATTTATTTTTTTATCCTCACAAGTTTGCGTAATGAAGTGGCTAATTTCTTTTCCGTATTTGAAATCAGGATTAAATGGAAGTGGAATGACTTGTTCCAAATAGGTTGAAATTTCACTAAACTGAGATATTGTCTTAAAAAATGTTGGTTCAAGATTTATCATTTCTATTCTAGTTCCAACTTTTGGAAAATCAGTTTTATTTAATTCATAAATCTCGATATTATCTTCCATTAAATCCTGAAGAGCAATAATGTCATCTTTTTTAAGATCATCAGATAAACGTAGTTCCCTTTGTTTTTCTAATTGATTCCTCATTTTCAAAAAGTCAAAAACCATTTTATTCGGTTTTTCATCTTTAGTCTTTGAATAAATATGAAGTTGATCGCATAAGTGAAAGGAGCTATAAATACCAATACCCATAAAGCCAACTTTCAATTTAGGATTTTTATCTGATATTCCAATTCTTACAGATTTTCGCATTGTAGCTTTATCCATGCCAAAACCATTATCTTGAACAACAGCAATATCTTGTCGAATTTTAACACTGATATCCTTTGCATCAGCATCAATCCCGTTTTGTATATATTCTCTTAGTGCATCCTTCGGATCTAGATACATTCCTTTTGTTAAAATGGAAATTATCTCCGCACCAATATCGTTTTTCTTTATTAACATTTAGAGATTTCTTTAATTAACCTGATAAATCCGTTGATTTCTTACTTCTAAAGTACAAATTAAAACCAAAAATTGTTTAATCTATAAGCTTATACAATAAATAAGTTAATTATTTTGATACAATTCATTGAAATACCTATACCTAGGGGATAAAAATATTTGCAAAATTAACTTGCAATTTTAAAAATCACATGTTGAATTTTTAGTGGCTGTATGTTATTTTTTTTGCTCCTGCATTTATTTTTCTTCCTGCTCCAGGAACCAAAATCCTTTCTCCGGGAATATTGTAACCCTTCTGAAAGAACCAAATTCGGGTCTCCGAGAATATAATTCCGGGCTTAGAGAATACAATTCGGGTCTTCGAGCAGGGGGTAAAAAAATAGTTCTATCCATTTTTAGTGGTAGAATCTATTTTCACAACTCGTCCTCCTTTCCCCACCCTGCCAAACATCATTTCTTAAGTGCTTTATTTTTTGGTATTTTGGTGCTTTCAAATTGTACAACCAAATCACTTCAACCAATATGATTAAAAATTACTTCTTCATTTTAGCTTGTTTTGTTATGATTTCAGCCTGCCATGTAACCGAAAAGAAACAAAGCGCTCCGGCCGTAAATGCTGGCAATGCCATTGCCGCAGCAACTAAGGCTATCAGCGAAAAAAATCCAGGCAGCGATGCCGCTCTTGCCGAAAAAGGGGTCAAACATGCCTTCTCGCTTTGGCGCGACACCGATGGAAGTCCTGATGATTTTATTAAATTCTGTGCTGAAAATTTTGTAGCCAATCCGGCCAAAAAGGAAGCCGACTTCACCCGTTTTTCGGAGTATTTCGAATCGCTGTACGGGCATTTTAACAAACTTACACTCGATTTACAGGAGAATGTGCAGCTTCAGAAAGGCGAAGTATTGCCCATCGACCCGCTGTTTGCTGGTTACAATCCGGGCGCTCACCTGATGAACGATTTTTACGACAACAAAATCGCATTTATCGTGGCCCTCAACTTCCCGTATTACACCACCGAAGAAAAGAACCAACTCGGAGCCGGATGGTCGCCGCTGCAATGGGGTTATGCACGTATGGGCGATGTTTTCAGCGCTCGCATTCCGTCTGAACTGATTCAGAAAGAATCGAAGGTTGCAGCCGAAGCCGATGCTTACATTGCCGATTACAACATTTACATGGGTCACCTGCTCAACAAGGACAACAAAAAGCTGTTTCCTGAAAACATGGTGCTGTTGAGCCATTGGAACCTGCGCGACGAAATCAAAGCCAACTATGCCAACAAAGAAGTGGGCTACGAAAAACAAGGATTGATCTATCAGGTGATGCAGCGCATTGTTGACCAAACCATACCAAAAACAGTTATTAACTCCGGAAATGCTGACTGGAACCCGATTACCAACGAAGTACTGGTTTCAGGAGCAAAAACCGAAAGTCCGGCTGAAAACGATGGTCGCTATCAGCAAATTCTGAATACTTTTCATGTTTATCAGGCCGTCGATCAATACAGTCCGACCATGCCAACCGCCATTCAGCGCGCATTTTCGGCAGGTATGCAAATTCCTCAGCCTGAAGTGGAGAAACTATTCACCGAATTTCTGGGTTCACCTCAAATAAAGGAAGTGGCCGCCATCATCAAGAAACGCCTTGGTCGCGATTTGGCTCCCTGGGACATCTGGTACGACGGGTTCAAAGCCCGTAGCTCGATCAACGAGGAAATGCTAAATTCGATGACTGAAAAGAAATATCCCAATGCCAAAGCGCTCGAAGCCGATCTGGGAAACCTGCTCCTGAAACTGGGTTTCACGAAAGAAAAAGCAGCATTTATTGCCTCGCGCATTTCTGTCGATCCTGCCCGTGGTTCAGGACATGCATGGGGCGCACAGATGAAAGCCGAAAAGGCACATTTGCGCACGCGTATTCCGGCCAGCGGAATGAATTACAAAGGATACAACATTGCCGTTCACGAGTTTGGTCACAATGTTGAACAAACCATTTCGCTGAACGACGTTCCGAATTACATGATCAACGGTGTTCCGAACACAGCTTTCACCGAAGCGCTGGCATTCGTATTTCAGGAAAGAGACTTGTTTTTGCTGAACATGAAAGACCCGAATCCCGAGAAAGAAACGCTGAAAACACTTGATATCTTCTGGTCACTATACGAAATTATGGGCGTTTCGATGGTCGATATGAAAATGTGGCAATGGTTGTATGCCAATCCGAATGCTACCGCCTTGCAATTGAAGGATGCTGTTCTGACCATCAGCAAAGATGTTTGGAATGCTTATTATGCACCGGTTTTCGGGATGAAAGATCAGACCATTCTAGGCATATACTCGCACATGATTAACTCGCCGATGTATCTTCCGAATTATGCTTTTGGTCACCTGATACATTTCCAGTTGGAAGAACATTTCAAGACACATGAATTCGCTCCTGAAGTGCTGCGAATTTTTGCCCTCGGACAACTTACTCCAAACGAATGGATGAAACAGGCAGTTGGCGCTCCGCTTTCGAACGAAGCCATTTTAAAAGCTACGGAAGTTGCGGTTACGAAAATGAAATAGTGGGATTTACCGCATATTAACGCAAAAAAGATCAAGGCCGGAGCAATGTTCCGGCCTTGATCTTTTTTACAAATACACAACTGTTTACAGTAATGGAATTCGGTTTAGAAATTATTGGTGTCCGATTAAAAACAACAAAAATAATGTCGCTACTACGTAGCTTTATTGGCTTTTATAATTCATTGACTACCATAATATCGCGACTCTGTCGCTTTTGTTAAAGCTGCGTAGCAGCGATAATATGGTAGAAAATAAAACACATCAAAACCAAGCCCTTAGGGGCGACATATAGGTGTAAGAATCGACTTTATGGGTTTGTACAAGATTGAAGATTTTTTTTACCGGACACCAATGTTTAGAAATCAACTTCATCCCGGTTCTACTTCCGGTTCTTCGTCTGCAATATTTTCATCCTTTGTAATTTCAACTTTTCGCCGGGCATCGCGAAGCGCCTTGTTGATAATCCATTCAATCTGTCCGTTGGCACTGCGGAATTCCTGAGCCGCCCATTTTTCAAGGGCATCATACACATCAGGATCAATGCGCAATACAAATGATTTTTTCTTTGTCATATCGTCACCCTCTCATTTTACACTTACCAAAATCATTACGAACGATAACCGATCTCAGCATAAGGTTTTATTTGGTTTGCATTTGTATCCATTTTAAAATCTCAGTCAAAGCAATTGGCGAAAAAGTCTGTTCAATCGTGGCATATTCGGCAGGTGAACCTGTTTTGCATTCCTGAAATAAATGGTTTAAGCCAAGAAGTTCAATGGTCGTAACATGTTTATTTCCACCTTTTGCCAATGCTTCTTTAATTGCTCCCAAATTCTCTTTTGGCGGAACCTGCAAGTCTTTTTCTCCGTTGAGTGCCAATACCGGGCATTTTACTTTTTCCAACGCAATGGCCGGATTGTATTTAAGGAAAAAGATCATCCATGGACTTGCAACTTGATCGACCTGCATCTTTATAAATTCATCGGGGTTCGTACCATTTGGGTCTAATACATCAGGATTGTCTTTTAAAGCTTGTTTGATATAATTGGTCAAATCAGTTTTCAACTGTTCTGTACTTGTCGATTTAGTTACAATTTCAAAGGCACCCTTATTAATTGTTTTGGCCGTTTTTAAACCGGCATCACTGATATGCGATTCTTTTCCGAGTAATTCCTGTTGTAATAATAGTAGCTGGTCTCCCGGTATTCCGGTTCCCGCCAATAGTACAATAAAAGCTACATCTTTGGAACTATTGGCAACCATTGGGGCTATAATTCCTCCTTCACTATGTCCGATCAAACCAATTTTCTTTTTATTTATTTCCTTTCTGGTTTTCAAAAAGGCAACACCAGCTTCAACATCTGATGCAAAGTCCTGACTGGTGGCAGTTTTAAAATCTCCTTTTGAAGCAGCTGTTCCCCTGTCGTCGAAACGTAAAACCCCTATCCCATTTTTCGTCAGGAAGTCAGATAAAACAAGAAAAGGTTTGTGTCCCATTAGTTCTTCGTCTCTATTCTGAGGCCCGCTTCCGGTAATCAGAATGACAGCCGGGAAACGGCCTTCCTTTGAAGGTAGGGTTAAAGTTCCGGCCAGCTGGATTCCTGCTTTTACATTTTCAAAAGTGACTTCTTCTTCGTAGTAGGGATAGGGTTTTTTAGGTTCCTGAGGTCTGATAACTTTTTCCTTTTCAACCATTTCTTTTGAAAGGTTTAATGGAAATGACATTCCTCTCTGTTTGAAATCACCTGTAATTACATTGTCCTTATCCAAAGTGCCTTGATATTCGACACCTAAATTGGAAACTGCCAGTTTTAATGTTTGGTTTTCAAAGCTCGTAGAAGTTACCGGTATGCCTTTTGCACCCTGATCGGGACTATCCATTGTCGAACTGAATCCGGTTTCTGTTTTACTGATATTGAATACCAAACGTAATTGCGTCCCCTGAACTTTTAGGATTCCGTTCCATCGTCCGGTAATATCCTGACCAAATAACATATTGGCAATCAGAATACCAATTGTAAAAACGATTAATTGTATTCTCATTTTACTGGTATTTAAAGTTTCCTGTTTTCGATTTCATCATTTCGTCCATGGCATACATAATGGCTTGTGAGCGTTGTGTTCCAAACAACACTTTCTTACCGTTTTTCAGATAAAGCTGTAACCCAATGTTTCCACTCACATTGTATGCTCTTCCCCATTTGAATCTTTTTTTTATACCCCAACCTCCATAGTCTAAAAGTGGATTGTATTTCCGGATTTCGAACCGTTGAATTTCTACATTTGAAATGATTTTATTTTTAAAAATCATTGGGAAAAACCGATAGTGAATCCCATCCTTATCAATCCAGACTTCAAGTTTCATTGAAAAAAAGACCCAGATAGCAATTAGCATGGCAACGATTACACCAATCATCACGACATTTGGAGCAGGACTATTCCCAACCTGAATACCTTTTACAATTTGCATGTAAAGTGCGTAAATATTGAAAACAATTACTGTAACAATTGATCCCAGGATCAAAACAATCTGCCACCACTGTCTGAATTGCTGTTCTTCCTTATATAGAACTTTATTCATTTCCTTATTGATAAAGTGTACCAGTATTCACAACCGGAGTAGCCTCTTTGTCTCCGCACAAAACCACCAACAGGTTACTTACCATGGTGGCCTTTTTATCTTCATCAAGGGTAACAATATCACGTTTACTCAATTCGGCCAAAGCCATCTCAACCATACTGACTGCACCTTCTACGATTTTAAATCGTGCAGCAACAATTGCGGTAGCCTGCTGACGTTTCAGCATAGCCTGAGCAATTTCCTGTGCATAAGCAATGTAATTGATACGGGCTTCAATCACATGGATGCCAGCGATATCTAATCTTTCACGAATTTCGCCTTCAAGCATCTGGTTTACTTCTTCACCACCATCACGCAGGGTAATTTTAGCATGATCGTCCTCAATGTTATCATACGGATACAAACCAGCCAGTTTTCGCAATGCTGCTTCGCTCTGCACAACTACAAAATGTTCGTATTCGTCAACACCAAAAGCCGCACGGTAAGTTTCTTCAATTTTCCAAACCAGTACCAGACCAATCATGATCGGATTTCCCAGCTTGTCATTCACCTTAATAGGTTCGCTGTTGAAATTACGAGCACGAAGAGAAAATTTCTTTTTAGCAAAAAATGGATTCACCCACAAGAAACCATTGTCCTTTATAGTTCCTTTATAGGCTCCAAACAATACCAACACAAAGCATTGGTTTGGCTCGACAGCAAGAAATCCAGGTGTCAGAAGCACAAACAGAAAGATTAATCCAACTGAGGGAATGATTAATTCGTTGATAAATCCGGTGATAGCTAAAGCAAGGAATATCGCTTCAAGCAAAAGAAACAAATAACCGGAACGGGCAGTAAATGATTTTTCCATACTATCAGATTTAAATTGTTTTGATATTATATTGATATCACAAATGTAAATAAAAAAAAGCATCTTAATCAAGATGCTTTAAATTTTTTTTCAGGTTCAATTCAAATTCAATTCAATTTTACCGGTTTTTTGCGATTCAAGAACCTCATATTGTGATGCAAAGCTTAGAATTGCATCAATACTACTTAGGGAAGGCTCAAATCCAATCTGATTCAAATCCAAATTGCAATTTTCAAAATCAACTACATCTTGCTGAAATAATTCAACTTCCCTTTTCCCGGTTTGATATGAACTGATTAAATAATTCAAGGTAAATAATTTACTCATAGGCATTAATTCTGTTTTATTGGTTACAGAGAGATAACGCCGTCAAAGTAATAATATTGTAATATGACGATTAATTTTTCGTCAGGCACAGATTTTTTTTCTCTATCATTTTTCTGAGATTGATCAGGGCATAGCGCATACGTCCCAAAGCAGTGTTAATACTGACATCTGTTTGATCGGCAATCTCTTTGAAACTAAGTCCCTGAAAATGGCGCATCATGATCACCTGACGCTGATCGTCCGGTAGTTCTTCAATCAAAAGTCGCACGTCGCTGGTTATTTGTTCGTAAACCAACCGGTCTTCAATATTCTCCTCCGAATACTTTGGCGAATTGAAGAGATCAATATTGGTATCGTCATTGGAAGTCGTGCTTAGCAATTTTTCTTTCCTGAAATGATCGATAATCAGATTGTGTGAAATGCGTAGTACCCAGGAAATGAATTTACCATTTTCGGTATATTTCCCGGTTTTTAATGATCGGATTACTTTAATAAAAGTATCCTGAAAGATGTCTTCTGCTAGATGATGGTTTTTAACAATAAGCACAATGTAGGTAAAAACTCTTTTCTTATGGCGAGAGATAAGAATTTCTATTGCAGCTTGATCCCCATCAACAAATTGTTTAACGAGTGAATTATCACTCAGCTCTTCTGTTCTGAACATTACTCTAGTTATTATGTGACTGGTTAATTTTAATAATCCAAAGAGTAGAGTTCCGTCAATAGGCTTGATTTCTTAGATAAGAGTTAAACAATTTGTTAATTTTGCGATGGTAAAAATGAGACAAATTTTTTATAAAAACAAATTTTTTTGCATTTATAATAACATAACAAATGAAATTACCTTCTTATAATCCTTCATACATTCAAATAAAAGGTGCCAGAGTTCACAACCTCAAAAACATTGACCTAAAAATCAACCGTAACAAGCTCATTGTTATCAGCGGATTATCTGGTTCCGGAAAGTCATCGTTGGCCTTTGACACTCTTTATGCTGAAGGTCAACGACGATATGTCGAAAGTTTATCGTCGTATGCACGTCAGTTCTTAGGGCGAATTAATAAGCCGGAAGTCGATTTCATTAAAGGAATACCTCCGGCAATAGCCATCGAGCAAAAAGTAAATACGCGGAATCCCCGCTCAACGGTTGGTACTTCGACTGAAATTTATGACTACATGAAATTGTTGTTTGCCCGAGTTGGTAAAACGATCTCACCCATTTCGGGAAAAGAAGTCAAGCAGCATCATGTAAGCGATGTCACGAATTTTATACAATCCTTTCCTGAAAATACCCGGTTTATGATTGGTTCTCCGCTGAAAATAAAGGATGGCCGCACAATGCTTCAGGAAGCGGAATTATTACTCCAACAGGGATTCTCACGTCTTGAAATAAATAACGAAATCCTCAGAATCGATGAACTTTTGAAAGAGGACAAACAAGTGGATTGTAAGGATTCGAATTGTAATATTGTGATTGACAGGGCTACGGTATTGAATGACGAAGACAATCTTAGCAGGATTGCCGATTCGGTTCAAACGGCCTTCTTCGAAGGACATGGCGAATGTATTGTCAAGGTTTATGATGGTACTGAAGTAATAGAAGAACATTTCTCCAATCTTTTTGAGGCCGATGGTATCGAATTCGAAGAACCAACTGTTCACATGTTCAGTTTTAATAACCCACTGGGAGCTTGCCCAACTTGCGAAGGATATGGAAAAGTGATCGGAATTGACGAAGATCTTGTTATTCCAAACAAATCATTGTCAATTTACCAGGATGCAGTGGCTTGTTGGAAAGGCGATAAAATGAAGGAATGGAAAGACGAACTAGTATTTGCAGCAGAAAAATTCAATTTTCCGATTCATAAACCATTTTACGAATTAAGTGACGATCAGCGAAACCTATTGTGGACAGGGAACAAATACTTTCAGGGATTGAACGGATTCTTCAAAATGTTGGAGGGAAACGCGTATAAAATTCAATATCGTGTCATGCTTTCGAGGTACAGGGGAAAGACCAATTGCCCCGATTGTCGGGGAACACGCCTTAAAAAAGAAGCCGGATATGTGAAAGTTGGAGAACAATCAATTCAGGAGCTGGTTTTGCTACCCATCAACGAATTAACTACATTCTTTAGCAAACTTCAACTTTCTGATTACGAAACCCAGGTTTCAGAACGTATCCTGACCGAAATAAATAACCGTCTTGATTTCCTGAACGATGTTGGTCTGGGTTATCTTTCCCTGAACCGGCTTTCATCTTCCTTATCTGGAGGCGAATCTCAGCGTATTAATCTGGCAACTTCGCTTGGAAGTAGTTTGGTCGGCTCGATGTATATTCTTGATGAACCCAGCATTGGGCTTCATTCAAGGGATACGGAAAGGTTGATCAGGGTTCTTCGGAAGTTACAAAAGCTCGGCAATACTGTAATTGTTGTTGAACATGATGAAGAAATTATCAGGGCCGCCGATGAAATCATCGACATTGGTCCATTGGCTGGCCGCCTGGGCGGAGAAGTAGTTTTTCAGGGAACCCACGAAGAACTTGAAACCTCATCAGAAAGCCTTACTGCCAAATATCTGACTGGAAGAGAAAAAATCGAAATACCGCTTAGTCGCCGGAAATGGAATAATTTCATCGAAATTACCGGTGCAAGAGAAAACAACCTGAAGAATATTGATGTAAAATTTCCGCTCAATACAATCTGCGTAATTACCGGCGTGAGCGGCTCAGGAAAATCATCGCTAGTAACCAAAGTTCTGTACCCTGCTTTGGCCAAAATGTTTGGTGGGTTCAGCGAAAAAACCGGGCAGCACGACCAGATCAGGGGCGACTTTAATCTGATTACTTCGGTCGAATTTGTTGACCAGAACCCGATAGGCAAATCATCGCGTTCAAATCCGGTAACCTACCTGAAAGTTTACGATGAGATCCGCAAACTATATTCAGAATTGCAAAGCTCAAAATTCAACGGATTTAAACCATCTCATTTTTCGTTCAATATCGAAGGTGGAAGGTGTGAAGAATGTCAGGGTGAAGGTGAAATTACGGTTGAAATGCAGTTTATGGCAGATGTCCACCTCGTTTGTGAAAGTTGCAAAGGGAAACGGTTTAGAGATGAAATTCTTGAAATCACCTTCGAAGGGAAAAACATCTTTGATATTTTGTATTTGACTGTTAATGAGGCAATTGATTTCTTTGGCATTCAAAAATCAACATCAGCGAAAAAGATTGCGAAATTGTTGAAACCACTTCAGGATGTTGGATTAGGCTATGTAAAACTCGGGCAATCATCAAGTACTTTATCAGGTGGAGAAAGTCAGCGCATTAAACTTGCCTCCTTTTTGGCCAAGGAAAAAGGGAGTCCTTCGTTGTTTATTTTCGATGAGCCAACTACAGGATTGCATTTTCATGACATACGCAAACTGCTTGATTCGTTTAATGCACTCATAGCCAGAGGACACAGTATCATTATTATTGAACACAACCTTGATGTGATAAAATGTGCCGATTGGGTGATCGATTTGGGCCCTGAAGGCGGAAAAGATGGTGGTAAAATCATTTTCGAGGGGAAACCTGAAGATTTAATCAATATCCCTGAATCATACACTGGCGCTGCACTGAAAGGAAAGCTATAGATAACTGATACTGACATTTCAGTTCAAAAAAAACAAGTATCAAAAATGAAATCCATATTTGATACTTGTTTCTTTAATTCAGATTGACTGGAAAGGGTTTATTGCCCCTGCTGTTGCATCCTTTTGGCTCTTTCTTCAGCTTGTTGTTTGCGGAATGCATCAAGTTTTACACCTTGCTCAGGTGTTAAAACTGCTTTTAAAAGTTTGTCAGTTTCTGCTTGCATTTTTGTTCTTTCTTCCCGCATTTTGTCGCGATCCATATTTCCACTTTCCCGCATTTTTGCAAATGCTTCCGACTGTTTTTTCTGTGCATCAGTTACTATAGGAGTAATCTTTGCAACCTCATCTTTAGATAAACCTAAAGCAGCTGTAATACCGTCAATTTCTCTTTGAAGTCTGGCAGCAGGATCACCACCAGGTTGAGCAAAACTTGAACCCATAGCGAAAACAGCTACGAAAACAAACAATAATAATTTTTTCATACTCATAAATATTTAAGTTCTGCTTATAGACTCAATTTAGAGTAGTTAGTTTAATCTAATTATTAAGATTTTAGATTCAATGCCATAAAAAAAGAGGTTGGTACTTTCGAACCAACCTCTTCGCAAAAAGAAAAATATTTTCTTATACGCGTTTTTCTTTGATACGGGCTTTTTTGCCAGTAAGAGCACGTAAGTAATACAATTTTGCCCTGCGTACACTACCTTTTTTGTTCACCTCAATCTGGTCAATAAATGGTGAATAAAGAGGAAAAATCCTTTCAACACCAATACTTCCCGACATTTTACGAACAGTAAAGGTTTTGGTAACACCTGTTCCTTTTACCTGAATAACAACACCACGGTAATTTTGGATACGTTCTTTGTTCCCTTCCACGATCTTGTATGAAACGGTAATCGTATCACCTGCATTAAATGGCGTATGTTCTTTTGTTTCAACAACAAACGCGGCTTGAGCTACTTTAATTAAATCCATTGTTCTAAGTTTTAGTGGCAATATTACATCAAATCAATGAGTAAGAGATTGCAGAAATGTGGCGCAAAAATAATAAAAATATTCATACCACAATTCGCATCCTGAACAAAAAGATCAGGAAGTTTTCGAAAAATCAATGACTTGGAGTTCCAATCATTTTCAAATGATCGCCTGTTCCATTCACAATTACTTTTTTCCACCATTCTGGATAGCCAGGTTGGTTTGGATTTGCGGACATTCCGGTTTCGGTTCGTTCAAAAACATCGTCTTTTTCCTTCTTGATGTTGCCATCCATAAATTTAACAATCAGGTATTGCGATAATTTCTTCCATTCATGAGTTATTCCATTCGCCTGACTGACAGAATAATCAGTTAAAAACTGAAGAGTTTCTTTCTTCTTGCCCGAATTCCACAAGCTTTGTGCAGCCATGTCAACACTAGGTGTATATGCCTGAAATTTATCTTCCAGGCTTTTCTGAACTTTCTGTATATCTGGAATCATTGCATCGTAACGAAGGTATGCGAAATTCGAAACCAGATTAAATGTCCAGAATGCCGAAGTTTCAGAATAATTAAGCAAATCACCATTTCCAACTTTAAAACACTCCGGTATTTCGGTTATTCCGCAATACATCGGGACATAGCATGTACTGTAAGTGTCGTCAACGCCAAACCAGTTGATCCCACCTATTGGATTGGGCAACCATGAACGGGATTGTGCAACGAATGAGAATCCGGTTTGTTGGGTAGAAACGGCGCGTTCGTTCACGTAGCTCGCTGAATCGACTTTAAAGGTTAGCGGTCTCCAGCGATATGGCAATTTGAAAGGCCCAGCTCCAATATCTTTTGTCATGTCGAGGGCAGTACCTTCGAAATGGTCGCGCATCATTCCAATCACATCCTGCACAGTGAGTTTTTTATCGGGTTTAATCCACAAAGGCATCCTGTTGGATGGAAAGTTATTTTCGCCTTCATGTTTTACATTTCCAAGCACATACTCCTCGTACTGTTTCATTCCTGAATTCACTTTATTAAATCCGGAATAAACACGGGCATCGCTAAAACGTGCTCCGCTGAAATCAACCGGAGCGTAAATATCTGAGAAACTAAAGTCCTTATTTTTCCCGTCGAACCAACCTTTTTCACGTGCAAATGAGATTACATCTTTGGCAAACAAACAATTGGCAGGATCGCTCATCGGGAAAGATGTGATACGTGCCTGATTGGCGTGACCGCTGATATAGCCGTCAGGTATGCGCTGAGCAACCCAAACTGCGCCTTTTTCGCCTTCGCCTTTGCCAACCATCTCCATGATCCACACTTCGTTGGGATCCGAAATAGAAAATGATTCTCCCTCGCTGGCATAACCGTATTTTTCAACAAGGTCAGTCATTACCTCAATAGCTTCACGCGCTGATTTGGCACGTTGCAAAGCCACGTAAATCAAACTGCCATAGTCCATTATAGCCCCCGATTGTTTGAACAGAATTTCGCGACCGCCAAAGGTTGTTTCGCCAATGGCAACCTGAAATTCGTTCATATTTCCGACGACGCTGTTGGTATGTTCAACCTGAGGTATCCGACTCAAAAATTTACCGGTATCCCACTCAACAATATCGCGCATGGCTCCATTGGGGTAATCCATGGCCGGTTGATAATATAATTCACCATATAAAGTATGCGAATCAGCTGCATAAGTGATCATTACAGAACCATCGACAGTTGCGCCTTTGGAAATTAAAAAATTGGTGCATCCGAATGATAGCTGGATGCTCAAAACCACACCCAGAAAAGAAAAGAGTAAAACACGTTGAATATTTTTAACCATGACACCTATTTTATTTTGAATTTGTATTGACGACAAATATAATTATTCTCAGGATTAAAAGTATTTGGTTCTAGTTTGAATGGCTGATCTCAATCAACAGTCCGACTTCGACTCCAGATGCTTTATTGGTGTTTAAAGAAGCCTGAATTTAGGGAGATGAAACATGAGAAAGGTCAGCAAAAAAAAGAACAGTAGTCAGTCTCAGTTTTCTGGAAACAGGATTAGGTTCACTGGAATAGATACTTACGACTATAACAACCAGATGATCGGGTGGTTTTTGAATAATAAAAAATCCCGAAGGCTTTCCTCGGGATTCTCTGTATCTTATGGTGTATCAAGGATCTAATCAAGTTTGTGAATGACCAATCCGGAGCGAAGTTTTGGCTCGAACCAAGTCGTTTTGGGCGGCATGATATTTCCTGAATCGGCAATATTGATCAACTGTTGCATGGAAACTGGGAACAAGGCAAAGGCCACTTTCATATCGCCACCGTCAACACGTTTCTTCAATTCGCCCAAACCTCTGATTCCACCAACAAAATCAATGCAGGTAGAAGTTCGCAGGTCGTTGATTCCGAGAATTTGATCCAGCACCAGATTTGACAAAATAGTCACATCCAAAACCCCGATTGGATCGTTGTCGTTATATGTCCCAGGTTTGGCGGTCAGTTTATACCAATTTCCGGAAAGATACATGCTGAATTCGTGTAGTTTAACTGGTTTGTAAATTTCGTTTCCGGCCAGCTCAACTTCAAAATTCTTAGTCAATTTTTCCAACAACTCAGATTCGGTCAAACCGTTCAAATCCTTCACGGTGCGGTTATAGTCGATAATCTGCAATTGATTATCAGGAAAATGAACTGCCATAAAGAAATTGTATTCTTCGTCGCCTGTATGATTCGGATTCTGACCTTGCTTTTCAAGACCAATTCGCGCCGCAGCTGCTGTGCGGTGGTGTCCGTCAGCGACGTAAGTTGAGGGAACTTTGGTTGCAAACAACTCTTCTATTTTTTGATTGACAGCTGGATCATTGATCGTCCAGAAATGATGACCAAAACCGTCTTCAGCAATAAAGTCGTAATCGGCTTTCTGGTTCTTCACTATCGAGTCAACAATAGCATCTATTTCAGGGACAGCACAATATGAAAAGAAAACCGGTTCTATATTGGCATTTAGGTAACGAGTCAGAATCATGCGGTCTTCTTCTTTGTCTGGCCGGGTCAATTCATGTTTTTTGATGATACCCTTATTGTAATCTTCGCACGAAGCGGCACCTACAATTCCATATTGCGTGCGACCGTTCATGGTTTGGGCATAAATATAATATTTGGCCTCTTCGTCTTGAACCAACCAGTCTTTCTCCTGAAAATCCTGAAAATTTTCAACCGATTTCAGGTAAACAGTTTCCGAATGAACATCAGTTCCAGCCGGGCAGTCAATTTCGGCGCGGGTGATATGAAGCAACGAACATGCTTTCCCTTCAGCCATTTGAGCTGCTTCGGTGCTGTTCATTACATCGTAAGGCAAGCATGCCAAATCGCTGGCAATGGCTTGCGGCGGACGAAGTCCTTTAAATGGTTTTATGATAGCCATAAGTCTTTATTTTTTGAAATATATTTTTACTTTTTCTTATTTTTTTGTTGTGCTTTTTGTACAGGACGAATGCGTAACTTTTGATCGTTACTTTCCGCCCGGTTTGATTTTTTGTCGATTTGGCCCAGGGAGTCAACAGAGCTGTAAAACCAGCTACAACCACCGCTTTTACAAGGTTCATTTCGATCGAAAATATCCACACAAATAAATAGATGATATCAAAAATAACCAATGATATCATGAAATTATAAAATACTATCTTGAATTTCAACGGCATAACTTAAATATTTGATAATTAACAAATGATGATCGAATATTTTTATTACTCAACATCAATGTTGTATTTTCCGAGTAGTCCTATTACTCCGGAATACGAAAATTTCGCTTTTTTAATCTTATTAGCTTCCGGATCGAAAGCATAATTTAATGCCGTCCGGAAGTCAGTTTTTTCGAGCGTGCTTCTCTGAAAAATAGCTCGAAACAAATCACAATTGCTGAAAATGGCCATCGACAAATCAACCTCAGTAAAGTCAACTTCCTTCAGCGAACAATCAACAAAATTAGCTTTCTTCATTTTTTTCTTGAAAAAAGAAGAATAATCGAGCGCACATTTCTGAAAATCGGCTGCAAAGAGAAAATCAGAACAATGATCGAAATTAATTCCAATCAACTTACAATCAATAAATTGAACATCTTTAAAACCAGTTCCACTTAATTTCGCCATTGCAAAATTACAGCCTTCAAACCGACAGTTTATAAAATCACTTTCAGAAAGAATGCTGTTTGAAAAATCGCAGTTCAGAAAAGTACAACTGTCAAATTCAATATTCGATAACTTTTGACCCGAATAATTGACGTTCTTAAAATTCTCGTTGTCTTGCACTTGTACTTTCATTGATGTGCTTTATCCTACCTATTTACGCGGTAGGTTTGGTCATTACTATCGAAGAAGGCTACAATTTGTTCTGCAGCAGCCACACCGGCATTCACATTGGCTTCAGAAGTTTCGGCTCCTTGTTTCTTAGGAGTTGAATAATATCGAAGTTCAAATTTTTCAGCCAGTTCATTATGGCAGGTGGGAGCAATATCGCTGATGTACTTAAAATCAGGACGTTCTTCCAGCATTTTAGTTAAACCTTCTTCATCAATCACTTCTTTTCGGGCAGTATTAATCACGGTAGCACCTTTTGGCATTTTATTCATCAGTTCGAAGTTAACTGACTTCTTTGTCTTTTCGTTTACCGGAATATGTAATGATAGGTAATCACTCATGCTAAATAATTCGTCAACCGATTGAACAACCTTTATATCATAGGGTTCCATACTTATTTTAGTTATGAAAGGATCGAGTGCAACGACTTTCATGCTTAAGCCTTGAGCAATTTTTGCAACCCGACGGCCAATATTGCCACAGCCATATAGACCTATAGTTTTTCCCTTTAATTCGGAGCCTGAACCACCTTTGAAATTACCGCGGGCCATGAAAATCATCATTCCAATAGCTAATTCGGCAACGGCATTGGAGTTTTGCCCAGGCGTATTCATCGCAACGACATCTTTTTCAGTACATGCAACCAAATCCAAATTATCGAACCCGGCACCAGCCCTGACAACGATTTTCAATTCTTTGGCGGCTTCAAGCAGTTCACGATCAACAATATCGCTTCTAACGATCAAAGCTTGAACATCCTTAACTGCATCAATCAAATCTGATTTCGATGCATATTTTTCAAGTTTGCGAACTTCATAGCCCGATTCTTCCAATATTCCGGTAATTTGATTCAGCGCCACCGGAGCAAACGGTTTTTCTGTTGCTATTAATACCTTCATCATAGTCATTGTTTTAGCTATTAAAAAAGAAAGCAGAACCCTCATTCTGCTTTCCTGATGATTTATTTAAGTTTCGTTTTTTCAAATTCCTTCATTGCATCAACCAATGCTATAACACTTTCTTTCGGAAGCGCATTGTAAGTCGAGGCACGGTATCCGCCTACAGAGCGATGACCTTCCAGTCCGAGCATTCCCAATGATTTGGCATAAGCAAGGAATTCAGGTTCCCAATCTTTGTATTCGTCATTCATTACGAAACAAATATTCATCAATGAACGATCATTCACATCCGGAATATTTGCTTTGAACAGTTTGTTACGATCGATTTCATCGTAAAGAATTGCAGCCTTTTCAATGTTCATTTTCTCCATAACCTTAACGCCACCCAATGCTTTCAACCATTTCAGGGTTTGAAGAGCAGCGAAAACCGAAACTACCGGAGGCGTGTTGAACATTGACTCATTTTCAATGTGAGTTCTGTAATTCAGCATGGTAGGAATTTTGCGAGTTACTTTTCCCAATGCATCTTCTTTTACAATTACGAAGGTAACGCCGGCAGGAGCCAGGTTTTTCTGAGCTCCACCATAGATAATCGCATATTTTGAAACATCAAGCGGACGACTAAAAATATCGGATGACATATCAGCAACCAATGGCACCTTGCAATCTAAATCCTGACGAATTTCTGTTCCATAAATGGTATTATTGGTGGTAATGTGGAAATAGTCAACATCATCAGGAACAGTATAACCTTTGGGGATATAATTGTATGTACTTGATTTTGAAGAAGCTACTTCTACAACTTCGCCAAAAAATTTGGCTTCTTTCAGAGCCTTGTCTGCCCAGGCGCCGGTGTTTAAATAGGCTGCCTTTGTTTCAAGCATATTGTATGGAACCATCATGAATTGAGAGCTGGCTCCTCCGCCTAAAAACAATACATGGTAACCTGAAGGAATATCGAGCAATTCCTTGAACAGTTGCTGAGCTTCGGTGCTTACAGCAACAAATTCTTTGCTACGGTGTGAAATCTCCATAAGGGAAAGCCCGGTTCCGGCAAAATCAATTAATGCTTCGGCTGTGTTTTTGATAGTGAATTGCGGTAAAATTGAGGGCCCCGCATAAAAATTATGCTTCTTCATCTGGTTTTAAATTATGGGTTAATAACTTTTACAATTAGCTTTATTGCAAATAGCATTCAAAATGAACGATTATCTGCGTATGAATACCTGAAGGAAATCAGATCTTATTCTAATACAACAAGTTACAAATTACTCGATTAATCCGCTTCAAAATTCGAATAAAAAATCGAGGCAACAATCTCAAAACGATATATTTTTTACATTTTTTTCATTTTCAGTGTTACCACATTCAGTAATTTGCAGTACTCCGAAAAAATAACAATTCAACTATCCAATCTTCTTTCAGTTCAATTTTCCTGAACCTGAAATATCAACCAACCTATCGTCCTGAAATACAGGAATAACACAAGTTTGATCGGCTGTCAGACAATATTCAATGCAGTCGTCCAACCCTTTTGATGCCAATCTCTCTTTCTGAGCCGATTTTTGTATGTATCCGAATAAATCATTTTTTGCAATGCTCCATAAATCGAGCGAAGCTGTAACTGCATCACACTTGCTCTCAAATTTTCCTGAATTAAGGAGCCTTTCGGCCAGAGCACCTGCAAAAACAGTATCTTCAAGGCTGAAACGATCTTTCCACGATGCGCAGAAAATCAAAACCGGTGCATTTTGTTGAATCAGCCAATTGGCCAAAGCTGTAATATTCAGGAACGAACCGATTAAAACGGCTTTTGAGTGGCTTGCCTTATGTATGCACCGTGTTCCGTTGGTGGTGGAATACACAATTTCCTTGCCTTTAACTTTTTCAGGAGTAAAATTAAACGGAGAATTACCAAAATCGGCAAAATCGAGCACATAACCATCTCGCTCTGAGGCTACCATGTAACCTTGCCGTTTCATTTCGCGGGCTTCTTTAACTGTTGAAACTGGTATAATTGATTTTACCCCGTTGTGTATGGCCGCACAAATTGACGAAGTCGCGCGTAACACATCGACAATCACTACCAGATTATTGTCATCGGCATGTTTGTCGTAGATTGCGGGGGACAAACAAACCTCCAGCCGATTTTTGGTTTTTTCCATCTTCATGTAAAAGGTGCAAAGATAAAAGAAAGAAGTCAACCAAGGCCAATTTACAGAATCGGAAAATGGTATTTAAACAAAAGGTAAAGTACCGAAAAAATTGGATCGCGGGGTAAATATTGTAAAATCTGATTTTTCCAATATTTATTTTGATATTTGAAATCGCATAATAAAAACCTCAACCATCATGATAAAAACCTCTATCGCAATTGCCCTTATTGTTCTGTTTTTTAGTTGTTCAACTGAAAATAAAAAGGAGAATCAGGTCATTACATTGACGAACGGTACTATTGAAATTAAACTTTTGCCGGCAGTTGGTGGCCGATTGGTTTCAGCTTCGCTCACCGGACATGAAAACATTCTGAATTCCGATTCATCGCAATGGAACGAATCTCCTGAAAAACGTCCGACAATGAATCCGGCCCAACCTTTCAAAGCTTACAATGGAATGATCGTCTGGCTTAGTCCGCAGAGCGAATGGTGGATCAAACAAGATCTCTATCCTGAATTGAAAAATGCCCGTTCGTCTTGGCCACCGGACCCATACCTTACCAGTGCAGTCTATCAGATAAGCAACCAGACAGCCAATGAAATCACCCTGATTAGTCCTGAAAGTCCGGTTTCTCATGTTCAATTTTCTAAGACCTTCAGGATTGAAGGCAATAAAGTTTTCATAACAGCAAGTGCCAGAAATTGCAGCAAGGACACCGTCAGTTGGGGACTTTGGTTCATTGCACGTATGAATGGCTGGGACAAGGTTTTAGTACCTTCCGACTCAACCGACCTGATAAAAACCCAGTATATGAAATATCCCAACCTACATAAACCCGGATTAAGTATGCCGATGGCTGTTATTCTTATCAACCTGTTGAACCTGAAGCCGGCCAGTCAGCCTATAAATCCAAATCGTTTATTGCTGTCGAAAATCCAGTAATTATGGGCTTCAAAGCAAACCAATGGTTAATTATCCGCAGCGATAAAATTGATCGGTCACGGATTCATCCGAAACAAGCACGGGTTGAAATATATGTTGAAAACTCGTCTTTCAAAACCAACGATTTGCAGGAGTTGGAAATGCATTTTGCTTACGAAAAAATTGCCCCGGGAGCATGTATTCATGCTTCTCAGGAATGGAAAATTGTAGCTGGCGAAAAAGGCCAAAGACCGGAAGAATAACTCAGTGAATTCATAATTAAGATCAAGATTAAACTCCTGCTTTTCTTCTGAAATGGAGAATAGATCACCATGCATGACCGAGATTTTGGAATCATTGTCGCTTTTATTTTTCTGGATTGCTATAACAAAATGATCATTTATACCACGAATTTACCACATCAACGAGGTAAAGACTGTTCAAATGCTATTTAAAAATACATTTACAGCCATTCTCATCTATTGAATACAAAAAATCCAAACTTTTCTACAAATAGTACAGATATGAACAGACGTTTTCATGGAATTTTGATGATCATTCCGGCCCTGATATTAACCGGAACGCTTTGTTTGAAAGCACAATCAGTAAAACCAATTTATCTTGACGAAACCCGTCCGATTGAAGAAAGAGTTAAAAATGCTTTATCGCTGATGACCCTCGAGGAAAAAGTAGCTTTGTGCCATGCACAGTCGAAATTCAGCAGCAAAGGAGTTGCCCGACTTGGTATTCCTGAAGTCTGGATGAGCGATGGTCCACATGGCGTTCGTGAAGAAATATTGTGGGATAGTTGGAGTGAAGCCAAATGGACCAACGATTCATGTACCGCATTTCCGGCTTTGACTTGTCTTGCCGCAAGCTGGAATCCTGAAATGTCGGCCATTTACGGAAAAGCAATTGGCGAAGAAGCTCGCTACCGGAACAAAACGGTTTTGCTTGGTCCAGGCGTAAACATCTACCGCACACCACTTAACGGACGAAATTTCGAATACATGGGTGAAGATCCGTATTTGGCATCTCGCATGGTTGTTCCCTATATTCAGGAATTACAAAAAAATGGAGTGGCCGCATGTGTCAAACATTTTGCACTCAACAACCAGGAAATATGGCGTGGACACATTGATGTTGAACTTAGTAACAGGGCATTATACGAAATCTATCTTCCGGCCTTTAAAGCTGCTGTTACCGAAGGAAAAGCATGGGCTATAATGGGTTCATACAATCAGTTTCGCGGCCAGCACTGCTGTCACAACGATTTACTTCTGAATAAAATACTGAAAGGCGAATGGAATTTTGATGGAGCAGTAATTACCGATTGGGGCGGCGCTCACAATACCATGCAGGCAGCCACAAATGGCCTCGATATTGAAATGGGAACTGGTACCGATGGCATGACACGTTCGGTATCAAATGCTTACGACAATTATTACCTGGCCCTTCCTTACCTCGACGAACTCAAGAAAGGAACTGTTCCTGAAAGTGTGTTGAACGACAAGGCAAGTCGTGTACTTCGGATGATTTTCCGCACTACGATGAACACGAAACGCCCTTTTGGCAGTTTTGCCACTCCTGAACATGCACAGGTAGCCCGCAAAGTGGGCGAAGAAGGAATTGTTTTGCTGAAAAATGCCGGGAACATTTTACCTCTTGACGCTTCGAAACTTAAAAACATCGTTGTAATTGGCGAGAATGCTACACGTCCGATGACCACCGGCGGTGGAAGTTCGAACCTGAAAGCCAAAGTGGAAATTTCGCCACTGAAAGCCTTGCAGAAAAAATACGGAAGCAAATTAACTTATGCAATGGGTTATGCATCCGGGGCACCTGCGTGGGGAAGAGAATTACCTTCAAAATCCAATACAGATACTTTACGTGCTGAAGCAATAAGAAAAGCAAAAAATGCTGATGTGGTTGTTTTTATCGGAGGATTGAACAAAAATCATTTTCAGGATTGTGAAGGAGGCGACCGGAAATCGTACAACCTACCGTTTGGACAAGATGAATTACTCGATCAGATACTAAAAGTAAATAAAAATGTGGTGGTGGTTTTGGTAAGTGGAAATGCAGTTGCCATGCCTTGGGTTGACCGTGTGCCTGCCATTGTTCAGGCTTGGTACATTGGTTCTGAGGCCGGGAATGCCATCACTTCGGTTCTTTCAGGTGAAGTAAATCCATCAGGGAAACTTCCATTTTCATTCCCGGTAAAGCTAACTGACTGTGGCGCAAATTCGTTCGACAAACTTTGCTACCCCGGCGACAGTGTTCATGAAGTATATAAGGAAGATATTTTGGTTGGTTACCGTTGGTACGATACCAAAAATATTACGCCATTGTTCGCTTTCGGTCATGGTTTGAGCTATACCAACTTTGTAGTTTCGAAGCCACAAACCGACAAAAAAACATATACAAAAGACGAAACTGTTAAACTTACATTTACCATTCAGAATACCGGTAAAGTTGCCGGTGCAGAGGTTGCACAAGTGTATGTAACCCAAATAAATGCACCTGTTTTACGGCCTGCCAAAGAGTTGAAAGGATTTAAAAAAGTGTTCCTGAAAGCTGGTGAACAACAAACGGTTAGTATTTCGGTAATGGTAAAGGACATGGCCTACTACGATGAAAAATCAAATAACTGGAAAGTTGATTCAGGCGAATTTGCGTTGAATCTTGCTACTTCGTCACGTGATGTGAAATTTACACTGCCGATTCAGGTGAAATAAATTTCAAGACTTGACATTGACCGATATAATAAAAGAAGGCTAGCTCAATTGAGCCAGCCTTCTTTTATTATATATTATTCACCAACTATTTTTCAGTACATTACCTTTTCAATTAAAAATTGGGATTTACAGGAATTTTCTCATTACTACTGCCAGATCTTCATAACTCATAGCACCGTTGTGGCTCCATACTTTTTTGCCTGATTTAAACAGAACAATACCCGGTACCGACTGAACCTGATAAACCGAGGTGATTGGCTTATTAGCCTCAACATCGACTTTTTCAACCCTGGTCTTTCCTTTAAAATCTGTAGAAACCTTGTCAATAATCGGTTCCATGGCTTTACATGGTGCACACCATACGGCGTAGAAATCAACCAAAACCAATTTGTTTTCTTTTAACAACTTTTCAAAGCCTTGTTCTGTAAATATTGAACTTGATACTGTTTATATTGAGGCTTGTTATCCTGGCGATTTAGGGTTAATACCGCATGGAAAACCAAGTATTGAAGAAACAACAATTTATTATCAGTAAGCACTGAAGATAAAAGAACAAGTTGAAGCATTTCTTGCCAAAAGATTAATGCAATGACCAAAGCCACTTACCGTGCGCCGTGGGCGTTGCCTAAAGTTTCTTGCTTTTTGAAATGTTTTTGCACTAAAACCATTAATTCATCTTTCTTAATGGGTTTTGAAATATAATCATTGCACCCTGCCTCAATTGCCTTTTCCCTGTCACCAGTTAGTGCAAAAGCTGTTTGGGCAATAATAACCACGTCTTTGTTGAATAGTCGTATTTGTCTGGTAGCTTCATATCCGTCCATATCAGGCATTTGTATATCCATCAGAACTAAATCGATGTCAGGATTATTACGACACACTTCAACGGCTTTTGTTCCGGTTGCTACATTGATAATTTCTTTTCCAAATTTCCGGACTACAATTGAAATGAATTTATCAGATGATTCATCGTCTTCAGCAATTAATATTTTCAGCTTTTTCATCTGGTTTTCTTCAACATCAGCCTTAACAATATTTTCAACAACTGTTTTTTCTTCAGGTTCAGTATTGTAAAGTAAAGTGAAATAAAAGGTTGAGCCTTTTCCCTCTTCGCTTTCGACCCAGATTCTGCCTCCCAACATTTCTACGTAGGCTTTTGAAATGGATAAACCCAGACCAGCCCCCTGATAAGCGTGTTTATCGGCAATATCAGCCTGTACAAAACGGTCAAAAATAGCTTTTTGTCTGTCTTTTGGAATACCTATGCCGGTGTCTTTTACAAAATATTCAAGATATTTTCCCTTTTTCTCATACCCCAATCCGATTGAACCTTTATCACTGAATTTAATGGCATTTTTGACAAGGTTGATCAAAATTGCAGAGACTTTCTCGCGGTCTGTTTTTAGGATGGCTTCTTTTAACGGCAAGCTGTTTTTGAAGAAAAGCTGCATTCCTTTCCCTTCAACCTCTGGTTTGAAGAAGGTATAAATGTATTCGATTTGCTCGTTTACATTCGACTCCTTCACATTAACTTTCATCAGTCCCGATTCTATTTTCGAAATATCAACAATATCGTTGATGATATCAAGCATACGTGCTCCGCTTTTCACTATAATACTGATATATTCTTGTTGCTGTTCGCCGGTAAGGTCGGGCTTTTTCAGTAGTCCGGCAAAACCGAGAATACCATTCATGGGAGTACGGATTTCATGACTCATATTGGCAAGGAAAGCCGATTTCAAACGGTCGCTTTGCTCGGCGTGTTCTTTTGCTATGATTAACTCTTGTTCCGCAATCTTACGTTCTGAAATGTCCTGTATAAAAACCACAAACCGCCCGTCTTCGACGTTTTGGTACTTGGCACTGACTTCGACGTCAAAAATGCTCCCATCCTTGCGATAATGTTGGGTCTCGAAACGGTCTTCGCCCTGCGACTTGATCTTTTGGATGCGGGCGGCAGAGCGAGCGGCCAATTCGGCAGCTTCCAGATTGGAAATGCGCAAAGCCATCAGTTCCTGCGCACTATAGCCGCTCATCTTGCAATAGGTTTCATTGACTTCGAGCAGACGACCCTGCATGTCCACCATCCAAAATCCGGCCATGGCAGTCTGCAGGATAGTCCGGTGCTTTTCCTCGCTTTCCCGCAACTCTTCCTCTGCCCGTTTGCGTTCGGTGATATCCACTACGCTAATCAGGCATTGTTCGCCATTTTCGAGAACATTACCAGTAAGGTAAACATAAGTTGGAATGTTCTTACTTTCAACCGAAAGGGTCACCTCACATGATTGATTGCCTTTGCTCGTAAATACTTTATCGAGAAAGTGGTTAAATATTGATTTTGTCTGGTCAGATACTGAAGAGCCAAATCTTCTGTTAATTAAACGCAGACGTTCCTTGCCAAGCAGACTTGCCCCATGAAGGTTTAATCCGATGATTTCACCGAGTTTGGAAAGTGTAAAAAAACCCGATGGTGCAAAGTCGTATAATTCAGTATATTTTTGTGTAGCAGCATCAGCCTCTTCTTTTGCCTGTTTGAGTTGCTCATATTGAATTCCCAACTCAATCTGATGTACCTGAAGTTCATGAGCGAGTTTCCGCAAGTCGTTTTCTGAAGAAAACGAACTTACTTTTGATTGCTGTTTTTTCAGTTGCTCTTCTGCCTTTTGGCGAAGTATTTCAGCATCTGTCAAATTGTTTTGTGATTTCTTCATGGTTTGTATAAATTATGTTCACGAATAATATTAATGGTCTTAGTTAATTCGGCTTTCATATTTTCCCTTCCCTTGTTTTGAATAATAAGTTCTTTGTTGGCAACGGCTAATTCATCAGCACGTTTTTGTTTCTCTTTATTTTGAAAATCAAGTTCTTTGTTGGCAATGACTAATTCATCCGCTCTTTTTTCCTTCTGTTCGTTTTGATAAACAAGTTCTTTATTGGCAATGATTAATTCATCCGCACGTTTTTGTTTCTCTTTGTTTTGAAACTCAAGTTCTTTGTTGGCAATGACTAATTCTGCCAACCGTTTTTCTTTTTCTTCGATATTGTGAGCGGCTAATTTGGCTTCTAAATTTTTGGCTACGGTAATATCAACAAATGTTATAACCACCCCGTTAATTTTTTCATCTAATGTGACGTATGGCATAATTCGAACCATATACCACCTGCCATCGTTTGTTAAAATGTCAGTTTCCTTATATATCAGAGTACGCATTACTTCCCTCGCACTGTCGGTAATATCGAGATAATGCAAATTGGAAGACATTTCGGTAAAAGGTCTGCCAATATCAGTCGGTCGCAGTTTAATAATATTAGTTATTTTTTCGGTAAACTTTCTGATGTTAAATTCTTTGTCGAGAAACAAGGTAGCAATTTCAGTACTGTTGAGAAGATTCTTCATGTCGCTGTCTATCGCTATAAAATCAGCAATTTTACTTTGAAGTTCAATATTTACAGTTAGCAGTTCTTCATTCATGCTTTGCATTTCTTCCTTCGATGTGAGAAGTTCTTCATTGGTAGATTGCAGTTCTTCATTAGTGGACTGCAGTTCCTCGTTCGTTGACTTTAACTCTTCCTGCGAAATCTGCATTTCTTCACGTGTGTTTTGTAACTCTCCAATGGTGTGTTGCAGGTCAATTTCAAGTTCATTCTCATGGGTAGTTGAAGTTTGTTTTGCAGTTTTCGATTTTCTACTTACAGGTTTTTGAAGGGCAGTCACGTCTGCAAAAACTATCATTATAGTTCCTTTAAATTCTTTGGGGTTTTCAATGGCTTGAAAAGTTACATCTACAATCTGAGTATCTTCGTTATTTCCTACTTTTATGTTTCGTAAAATAACAGGTTCGTAGTTTTGTTTTGCCTTCCTGATAGCTCCCGCTAATTCATTACGCAAACCTTCACAAGCCATTGCGTATATGTTCACGTTTGTTTTTCCTGTGGCATGTTCTAAGTATTTACCTGTTCTGCCAATAAAATTCAGTATATCTCCTTCCTGATTTATAAGTACGCTTGCAGGTGCAAAACGTTGAAGTAATAACTGCTCGGCAAGAGTCTGAATATTCACAGCGGCTTTAACAGGCGAAATATCTTCCTGAGTTCGTTTTTTTTCAGGAGATAATGAACTTGGGAAATCCATCATTTCAACTTCCATTGTAGTGTTGGAACGTTTGTAGAGTTTTAACTTCTTATCAATCACAGTAAATAACTTATCCTGTGTGTTAACACTTTCTGCACTTCCGAGCAACATCAGACCACCTGTATTGAGACTGTAGTAAAACAAGTTCATCAGTTTTCCCTGTAATTCATTCTCCATGTATATCAATAAATTACGGCACAAAATAAAATCTAATTTGGTGAAAGGCGGGTCTTTAGTAACATCATGTGGTGCAAATACAATCATTTCACGTATGGAAGTATTAACGCTATAATTGGTACCGTTACTTGTGAAAAATTGGCTTAATCGTTCGGGCGATACATCTGCAACAATATTTGGACTGAAAACGCCTTTTCTGGCTATTCCAATGGCATCCCTGTCTATATCTGTGGCAAATATCTGAAAAGATAATTTTTTAATGTGCTGCACTTTTTCGTAGGCTTCTTTAAAGAGAATTGCCAACGAATATGCTTCTTCACCCGTTGAACAACCTGTAATCCATGCCCTCAGAGCATAACCGTTTGGCAATTCATTAAACAAATCGGGCAGAACTTTTTCTTTTAGCATCTCCCACACTGCTGCATCACGAAAAAAATTAGTTACACCAATCAGGAACTCTTTGAAAAGTATATCTAACTCATTTGGATTATCCTGTAAGAAGCGGACATAATTGTCAATTTTGTCAATCTGATGAATAACCATGCGCCTTTCGATGCGTCTGAACAGAGTGTTTTTCTTATAAAAAGAAAAATCATGTCTAGTTTGTGTGCGTAGCAATATGACAATTTTATCGATATTGGTTTTATGACTATCATCAATTACGGTTATCTGTGAAATGGAAGGAATAAATTTAAGAAGTGAAATAAGTTTTGCTGGTAATTCGTTTGCCTCTGCATTTATATCAACGTTAACCGATGCGATGGCACTATTTGGCATGCTATCGAATTTTGCTGTCAACGGGTCTTGCACCAGTACTATCCCGTTTTTTTCTTTTATTGCTTTAAATCCCAAACTGCCATCACTGCCCATGCCTGAAAGAATGATGCCAATACTTTTTTCCTGCTGGTCATCTGCCAGTGAGCGGAAAAATATATCTATAGGAAGCCTCAAACCCCGCTTTTCAGTTGGCTCGAAAAGATGAAGAACCCCGTTTAAAACAGACATGCTCCTGTTGGGAGGTATCACATATACATGGTTTGGTTTCGCTTGCAAATTGTCGGTTACCTGCATTACCTTCATATCAGTTTTTCGTTGAAGCAGTTCAGGCAGGAAGCCTACATGGGTCGGGTCAAGATGTTGAATAACCACGAAAGCCATACCACTGTCTTTGGGCATGTTCGAAAAAAACTGTTCCAATGCTTCCAGTCCACCTGCTGATGCACCAATGCCCACGATAGGAAAGTCTCTTGATTGCAGGCTGTTCGATAGTTTGTTTTTAACTGTTTTTAAGGCACTTGAACCACTTTTATCGCCAGGGGGGGGGGGGGGGGGGGGGGGGGGGGGCTGTGGGTTGGTTTTTATTTGTTTCATCGCGTGATTCTGGCTTTTGAGATCGGTTATATTCTTGTAAAGACTTGTCGGATTTGTTCATGGTCGTAAATATTTGAGATCCAAGGCAATATTATGACCAAAAGTAATGATTAATTACCAGAAATAAGATTATCAGAAATATTTTTAACAGGAATACTCAATCGAAAAGTACTGAATATCACGATCACCTGTTTGTATAGCCGGAACGGACTTGCTTTTGAAAGAAGTGTACCGGACTGCGGGCACATGTGCTTAGGTTTTTTTATATCCTCGGACTCACAAACGTTGAACCACCTGCTTTGTAAAGAATAGTTCCGTATTGTGTCGGTGCTTTTATGTCTGAAGGAAATTCGCCTCTATGTGATTGGCCACACGTCGGACATAATACTTGGGCTATTTGATATTCTGTCACTTCTAAACGGGGTTCAGGCAAATCAAATACCTGGCGACTCGCCACGATTGACATCGGTTGTTGGAATAGTTCCTGACCACACGTGCATATCTGGGGTTTGCAAATTACAATATGATCCGGGTTTTTGACCATTCCCAAAGTGTGTCCATCGTGTCCATTCTGACCACCTCGTTTCAAGTTCTTTTCTTTGGGGAAAGCAGGTTTCTTGTGCAGCCCATCGCTTGAAGGTGGTTTGCTGCTGTTATGGCTGTCTAAATGTAATCGGTCTTTAAGTTCTGCGTTTTCAGCTCTTAATGCGGCATTTTCAGCTTCCAGCTTTGAAATGGTCAGTTCAAGTGCAGCGATTTTGTCCAGCAACAAGAGGACAAGTGCTTTGAGTTCTATTATATTATCAGGCATAGTCAACCCATTAGCATTTGATTAAGCTAAAAATACAGATATATTATATACTATTCAATACATGGCAAATGTTTTTTTCAACAACTTTATTAACATATTTCAAATCAAATAGAACCTAAATAGAGTCTGTCTGTAAAGTCAGTTTTTTTTGATTTTTTTGTCTAAGGCGAATAATTTTCCCGAAGAATTGATAACGATTTACGATAGGATCTTTCTTTTTCGGTTTTTTCTATTGGGAAATGGCTCC
>Ga0209125_1000115_pt1 | contig 136276 bp, 135 predicted proteins | sample BarGraIncub1131A_FD_184503 | JGI IMG/M metagenome (GOLD analysis project Ga0209125, IMG submission 184503) | Arctic peat soil microbial communities from Barrow, Alaska - Barrow Graham LP Incubations 11-31A (SPAdes) (version 2) | ecosystem: Environmental > Terrestrial > Soil > Wetlands > Peat... | reverse complement strand
TCTTCTCGAAGCACTTCAAGAACAATCTTGGCTTTTTCCTCAGGGGTATACTTTCTTCGTTTAATATTCATATTCTTATTGTATCTTAGTTTTTAAAGTTTGTGTCCAACCCTATGTGAACATTATATTTTGTATGCTATGAAGATTTTTATATAAATAGACTGATTCAGATCAGATTTGCTGGACACTTAAAGGAGCTACGAACACGTTTATAAACTAAAAAATTAGATACCCTCCCCTGCCTCTTACAAGAGTTCAGTAATCATGCGGTTTTACGACGGTAGGATATATTTTTACACCACAGCCCTAAATCATTTGATAGAATATTACGTGGCATTACTTTATAGTAACAAGCAGAATTATCGTTAACTTATTCAGGATATACTAAATTAAATACGTAAAAGGAGATAATACAATGTCTATTATTTTTAATGATTTATACCAATTCAACAGTTATATTCCGCCTATCAATCTTTCATTTCATCAATATCTTTTGTTAACAGATGAACCAGTTTTAGTTCATACTGGTAGCATAGATCAAACTAAAACTCTAATCCCACAATTGAAAGAAGTTCTAGGAGACAAAAAAATAAGATATATTTTTGTTTCACATTTCGAGTCAGACGAATGCGGTGGCTTGTCCTTACTTTTAAAGAATTTTCCTGAGGCAAAGACAATTTGTTCAGAAATCACAGCAAGACAGCTAAGTGGATTTGGGATTACAGATGAAGCAATAATTAAAAAGCCTGGTGAGAAATTGATTAGCAGTGACTATGAACTTGAATTTATTAGTTACCCTTCAGAAGTGCATCTATGGGAAGGTATTCTTCTTATGGAGAACAAGCGCGGAATATTCTTCAGCAGTGATTTAATATTCGGTATGGGGGAAGCTAATGGCGAGGCAATAGATGGAAACTGGCAGAAAGAAGTAGCTAATATCACTTTAGAGCAGATACCAAGCACAGGACAAAGAGCAAAGGTTCAGCAGACTTTATCTGAATTAAATCCAAAGTTTGCGGCTGTAGGTCACGGTCAATGTCTTAAATTCTAACAGAAAATAAATAAGTTCTTCTAAATTAAGTATTTAAGTAAGGCAACATAATACTAGATGAGTTATGTTGCCTTTTTTTTACGACATCTCTAACAAACATATCATATATACAGGGGCGCTGTCAGCGCGAAAAGAATAAGTGTGCTACCCTGTTTAGGGGACGGTGGTAATGTCTTATCTAAGAGTGTTCTATTCCTAATTCTTTCCTCTCGCCTGTCTGAATGATCCGGTCTATTCTGGCCTGCTCTAAGCAAGATTGAATAAGATTGTGTACTTTCTTTAGTTGTAGGGTCTTTGTGAACTTTTTTTACTTTTATACCGTTGTATAATTTTTTCAGCATAGTTGCTGTGATATCTTGCACCGGCTTATCGGTTATTGTAGCCATATGAGCAAGCAAAGAGATAAAGAGCACCTAATGGTATAATATTACTATTAATTAAGGCGAAGTGGTAGTGTCAAAGACGTTTTATAGTGCTTTCTTGTGAGAATTGCATAAAGAATTGAAGTTTTCATTGTTCGATATGACCATAGACATCGTATATTAACTCTGTTATAATAAAGCCATAACCGAATATGAAAAAATATATTGAGCAACGGAGCTAAATGTATAAGATAGGTGTATCTTATGTCATTTAGCATTTTTTATTTTCATAGAGGGCTAATTTAAGATGGGTTTATCGTTATTACGAAAGCAAAGACGCTGATGAAGCTTCTTTGCTTTGTTTTTTTTAAAACATGGTGTTTGAAATAACAAAAAATGATAGGAGGAGGATACGATGTTTCGCCTTGTTAATTTAGAAAAGAAATTTGGTAATTTAGAAGTCCTAAAAAGTATTAGTATGTTTATTGATTATGGAGAGGTTGTATGTATTATCGGTCCGTCTGGCTCCGGTAAAAGCACTTTTCTTCGCTGCTTAAATCTTCTTGAGATACCGACAAGCGGGAAGATATATTATGCCGGAGATCTTCTTGATCCTGATCTGGATTGTAAAAAACTCAGACGGGAGGTTGGAATGGTATTCCAGAAATTCAACCTATTTCCAATGTTTGATGTATTGAAAAATATAACCTATGCACCTATGCATATCAATAAAATGAAAGAGGAAGATGCCAAGAAATTGGCAATGGATTTATTAAAAAAAGTTGGGTTGGCCGATAAAGCAAACGAGTATCCTTCGAAACTTTCTGGTGGACAGCAGCAGCGTGTGGCTATTGCACGTGCGTTAGCCATGAAACCCAAAATGCTGCTGTTTGATGAACCGACTTCAGCACTTGATCCGGAACTGGTAGGAGATGTTTTGGAAGTTATGAAACAATTAGCTGCCGAGGGAATGACGATGGCTGTGGTAACACATGAAATGGGATTTGCGAGAGATGTAGCAGATCGTGTTATATTCATGGATAAAGGCTATATTGTGGAAGAAGGCACACCAGAAAAAATTTTTAGCAATCCAGAAAATCAAAGAACCAAAGAATTTCTTGCAAGAGTCATATAAGGAGGGAAAACATGACACTACATTTTGCTAAAGCAGCGGAACTTTTAGTTCCCTCTCTCTTTCATGGATTTGGTGTTGTTATTCAGGCAACGATTTTGGGTTTTCTGCTGGCAACTGTTTTGGGAATGGTTATTGCGATAGGGAGGCTCTCTACTATCAAAATAGTCAGAGGAATTTTATATGTCTTTTTGGAAATGATTCGAGGAACGCCGCTACTGGTACAGCTTGTATATATATATTATGTGGTTCCGTTGCTATTGAATTTGATCGCAAGTATGTTTGGTTTTAAAACAGATGTGCAGATCGCATCGGTGACTGCAGGTATACTGGGATTAGGTATTAATTATGGCTGTTATATGTCTGAAGTCGTTAGAGCATCGATACTTTCGATTGATAAGGGGCAGACAGAAGCGGCTTTAGTTCTGGGATTTGGAAAATATGAGGCATTATTTCGTATCGTTATACCTCAGGCATTGCGCAGTATTATACCGTCTCTTGGAAATTATCTAGTCATGATGGTTAAAGACACATCGCTTCTAGCATATGTTGCGGTAAATGAATTATTACTGCGTACACAAAATTTTGCATCACAAACTTTTTTGACGATTGAGTCATATACTTTTTTGGCAATAGCATATTTAGTCATCAGTATTCCACTGTCATATCTTGTTAAATTCATCGAATACAGATTAAAAGATAAATAGAAAATTTACTATGGGAGTAAGGGAGGGTGGATGATTATCGAGAAGAATATTAGAAGGTTTATACTGAAGAGTGAATATTTTTTATAAGGCTAATTTTAATAAAAAAAGAGAGGATGATAAATTATGAAAAAAATGTACAAAAAATTTACGCTTTTAGCAGTTCTTATTTTCGTAGTATCAATGGCATTGATGGGGTGTGGTTCTTCAACACCGTCAGATAAACCAGTCACAAGCAAAAAAGATCCTAATGCCAGTGCAATGTTAAATACATTAAGAGAAAAAGGAGTCTTGACAGTAGGCTCATCAAATGATGCTCCATTTGCATATATTGATGCAAGTAATAATAAGTTTTCAGGTGTCGATGCCGTTATTATTACGGAAATTGCCAAACGATTAGGCATTAATAAAGTGGAAATGAAGCAGATACCATTTGAAAATCTTTTGATTGAATTAAATAAAGGCACAGTGGATATGGTAACAGATGCAATGTATATTAAACCGGCACGACTAGATCAAGCTTTATTTACCGATGTTTGGTACAAAGAGGGAGAAGCAGTTGTTGTTAAAAAAGGTTCCAGTATCAAAGCTAAAGACGATTTAAAAGATAAAATAGTCGGTGGACAAAAAGGAACTGCTTTTCTTGAAGTAGCAGAAAAATGGGTTTCCGAAGGAAAAGCAAAAGAAATAAAAATATTTAGCAATCAGGCAGAACTGATGATGGCTGTTAATACAGGGAAAATTGATGCATGTGTAACAGATGGTATAGTGGCTGGATATACAATAATGCAAGATTCAAGTTTGGAACTCAGAATTTTAAGTCCGTATGACGCAGAAGCTGCGGGTAAAATTGGTGCTGCTTTACGTTTTGAAGACAAGGACTTTAACGCAGAAGTTAATAAAACTTTAAATGATATGAAAAAAGATGGAACCTTAATGAAAATTTTAGAACAATTTGGTTTGAATCAAGATTATTTTGTATCAATTGAAGATGGAGCAACTAAAAATACGAAGTAATAACTAATTTTCATTGCCTATAACATTGCGGGAGGAAACTTTAAAAAGTTTCCTCCTGTATCATTTCAAGTTTAATCGAATGGAATGAAGTTATGAGAAAACTAAAAACTGAAAGGTCGAAAGCATTATTTGAGGAAACAAAAAAGTATTTGGTAGATGGTGTTGCTAGCTTTTTTCATAAAGCAGTAATAAAGCAACTTGATAAAGGCTCGCATTTGTCGGCTGCGACGCCTGACTTGTGCACGTTATCAAAAAAACTTACAGAAGTTATTCCCTGTGCAGAAAGAGTATCCTATCAGAATTCGGGAACGGAAGCGAATATGCATGCATTTCGATTAGCAAGAGAGGATGAAAATATTACCATACCGCAGTACATTCATCCAGCGTAACCTTGAAGTTAGAAAACGGGCTGAGGATGTTTATAATAATAATTTAAAAGGGAACTATAAGGAAAAGTAGAATATTAGTACGCAAGAGGGGTTTAAGTGAGTAATACAAGGAGATGGGAATGTATGGCAACATTTGAAGAAAAATTAGAGCATGCATGTCGCGCTTTTTCGGTAAATATCGATGATGTATGCTTAGCAATAAAATCAACTCGGTTTTCTTTACATTTGCAGATGACTGGTCAGCGGAACATAGAATATAATCAAATGGTACTTTTATGTCAGTATTTTGATGTTCCTGGTAATTATTTTACAGAAAATAAAATTCGTTATATTGACGAGGATGCACTGCCTAATTCAGTTAGAAGTTTGATTCATAGACCGGCAGACCAAAAATCAATAATGTGTTATGAATTAATAAATGAGGAATCACCAGATATATCCCTTGATCAATTGGTCGAGATTCTTAAACTTACTTCAGAATTTAAAGAATAAGCTAATAAAATAGCAATAATTAGTTTTAGGCTACCGAAAACTATCTTTTACATTAAGTAATGTATATATTCCAGATACAATATGAAGGTTGGATAACAAATTGGCGACAGGTTTTTGATTTTGGCTGTGATAAAATGATAATAGTAAAAGACGGTTGAGCCGTTTAGTGATGGGTGACTTCTGTGTTTGCAGGAATTTATTACCCTTTGCCGAAGTATGTAAGAAATAGTAAAAAGGAGTAATAAAAATGGATGAATTTAAAGCACAAGCATATTTGAAATTTATAGATAGGAAGAAAGTAATACCCTATCCGGGTTGTGATAATGGCGGATCAATTAATTATGGATTTAAGGTTCTAAAAAATTGTCCTGACGAAGCGAAACTTATTACGGAGGCTCAGGATAATGAACATCTTAAACAAGCATTAATTGACATCAACGATCAATCAACATCTTTTTTCACAATAGGATGTGAAAAAGTATTTAAGAAAAATGATTATGGATTTTTTGCAAGTGGATTTATTGAAATAGCATTTAATTATAAAGAAATGGTTGCACAACCAGATAATTATTTTCGATTATTTATGCATTTCACGAAAGAGTTAAATGCTAAGTCGTTGATAGGGCCAATACGCTATGAATGGGAGATCGAGCCAGCGTATTTTAGCAATGTGAATCAGGATGGATATAGTGTTGCAGTTTGGATTTTATGTGGACTATATACTGATATTCAGCAAGCTGAAAGCAGTTGGGGAGAAGCTATTGTATTTTTAACGGATTTCCTTAAATCTACTCAAACGTTTAATTTAACAAAAATATATTAAATTTTTCAAGTTTATGTAGCTCCTTGGGAGTGCTTTTTCTTACGTTTAAATTTGGAAGTGAAGTGGCACATGAAAGATCTAGAATGTAATGACTTTTATATCGGTAAATACAGAATTTACTGATATAAAAGTCATACTTTACTTATACTTTAAATTGACTTGTTGCTTGCTGTAGCTCTTGGGCCATCTTTGATAAATTCTGGCTAAAAGTCGCAATTTCTTCCATTGCAGCAGACTGTTCTTGACTTGTAGCAGATACCGTCTGCGTTTGTATAGCCATGCTTTTGCTAGCAGTATCAATAATATTCATTGCTAACAAAACGTTATCACCCTTGCCTACGATGGCTGTCATCGACTGAGATATAAGAATAATTTTTCCAGATACTTGTGTCACTAAAGAAGCAATACCATCAAAAGATTGTCCGGCGGCATGAACAACTTCAGATCCTATTTTTACTTCATGTGTTCCTATATTCATCGCCTGTACAGCTTGTTCAGTATCGTCTTGAATAGAAGTAATCAGACTAGTAATCCTTAGTGCAGCTTCTTGTGATTGTTCGGCTAACTTTCTAACCTCTTCGGCCACTACTGCAAAGCCTCTACCATTCTCACCAGCTCGCGCTGCTTCAATTGCAGCGTTTAAAGCCAAAAGATTAGTCTGTCCGGCTATACCCGAAATTACACCTGTAATTTCTCCTATCTCACGGGAACGTTCACCGAGCTTTGCAATGACCATGGCTGATTGACTCACTGTCTGCTGGATATTAGTCATTTGACTCACAGCGCGTCCAACAGCCTGCATCCCATTTTTAGCTTCAGTGCTAGCTTTTTCTGATATGGATTCTACATCAGCGATCTCAAAAACAGCCTTACGTAGGGTTGTCGTCATATCCTTAGTTTCCCTAACAGCATCTTGCACTGATGATTGTTGCTCTCCAGTTCCTTGGGCTACCAATTCAATTGCTGAAGCCGCTTGATCAGCTGACATACTCGACTGATCTGCTGTAGCGGTCAGTTCTTCAGACAATCCGGCTACTTGTTCTGCATTTGATTGAACATCTGCGACCATCTGGCGCAACATTCTAGTAATTTTCCCAAAAGATTTTACTAAGTCGCCAACTTCATCTTTAGGATGTATTTCGGCCATAAAGTTCAAATCCCCACTATCCATGTGTTCAGTCATCTTACGTATAGGTTGGATGATGCTACGCGCCAAATAAAGTCCTGACAATATCCCAACAACAATGACAATGACTGAAATTACCACAATAATCAATAATAACTTCTCGGTTAGGTTTTTGGCTTGCTGTTTTTGCTTAATATTCTCATCTATATTGATTTTAACAAGCTCGTCAAAAGAACTTTGAAGATCTTTGCGAGCCTTTCGCCCGACCTCAAAGGAAAGCTTTTTTGCCTCCTCTGGTTTACCTGCATTATATGTATCAATAACCGCAAGATTGATACCTGTAAATGCTTGATGCGTATCAGTAATTTTCTTTAATAACTCCCTTTCCGGTTCTGTTTTAAGAAGTGGGGTAATGAAGGCAAGGCGTGTCTTTACATTTTCTGACTTATCAATAATTTCTTGGCGGAATTCCTTGCCTTGCGTCAACAAAAAACCTCTCTCATCATTGGCCTGCCCTGTAAAGTAAAATTGAATTTCCCGCAAGGAAATGATTTTGACATCAGATTCATCGGCGATCGATTGATAGGCATCCTTAATACCATAAAAACCGTAGATTGCTGCTAGCGTAACACCAATAACTAAAATTGCAATCATACTGTAGCCTACAATCAACTTTGTCTTAATTTTCACATGATCCTCCTTCTAATAACAAGCCCGCTATAAATAGTTAATATAATTATCTACAATGAGATGATATCAGTACTTCTAAAAAAATATTTTATTTTTCAAAATTCGACAAATCTATCTTTTTACCTGCTGTAATTATTAAATATTCATATAAATTCTACCTATACATAAAAAAAGTATACTCCTTGTAAAATGCGAAGATTCCCTTCGAGAAAAGAACTATGGCGAATAGGAAGATAATCTTACATAGCATTATTTAAATTCTCAAGCCGTGGGTCGATAGTTTGAATCCCTTCACCCGCTCCAGTAAAATTTAAGCCTTTCAGCATTTAGCTGAAAGGCCTTTTTGCGTCTTTCTTCTAAGTTTATCACTTTAGAAAATGGTCTAGTTTCTTGGGATCATTATACTAACTTATCTTGAGCATATTTCAAAGTCAAAGAAAACCTAATCGAGTATGGACAGCTGTTATTTTAGGAATTCTAGCTGCAATTGGACCATTATGTACAGATCTGTATTGTATTTATCATACTTGGCATATTTAGTATCGTTATGTTAGTTGCTGTTATTGTAGTGAATGATCTAGTTGTATATGTGGTGACTGGCCTGCCGATTGATTTACATGGAAAGCAGAAGGTGGTAATGACTAATTTTTTACAAGGACAATATCATGTAACTTTAAATGATAAGGAAAAAATTTTTTTTAGTCAAAGAGGTCGGGATAATCCCTGAGGGCGCATGAATCTATTGGCGTCTGCAAAACCTTGATAAAAAAATAACAATATAGTACGTAAAGCTTATTGACAGCATGAAAAAAAATGATAAACTAGTTAATAGTAAGTTAGTTTACTATTAACTAGTTTATCTAATGTCTCCCCATTCCTTGCAATAAACCTATAAACTGATCAAATTTTTGCAGGCATTAATTGTGCTGGCACTAGTAATGCAGTATTGTATATTATTTTTATTTGAAGGAGGTGAATCAAATGCAGAAAACTCTAGCAGGACGTAACGAAAAATTATGGACCAAAAACTTTTTAGCTTTAACTTTAACGAATGGATTGTTTTTTAGCGGGTTTCATATTTTACTTCCCACGATTCCCCTTTATGCCGCACAACAGGGAGGGACTAGTCTACAAGTAGGTCTTATAGCCGGCATTTTTGTCTTCTCAGCTATTTTTATTCGGCTGTTTACTGACTTCGGGAAAAATAAATTTGGAAAGAAAAATTGTTTATTTATTGGTATAGCGATTTCTTTTCTTTCAGCAGCAAGCTATTTGATATGCAATTCGGTTGCAGAGCTTCTGGCAATTCGGGTTATCCATGGAATAGGATTCGGAATTGCCACTACATTCTATGCAACGATTGCAGCTGATGTGATTCCTTCTGCACGCATGGGAGAGGGAATGGGTTATTTTGGGTTAGGAACTACGGTGGCGATGGCTATAGCGCCGGCTTTAGGCATATGGTTACTGAATGGGTATGGTTTCGCCGCGGTGTTCGTAGTTGCCGTGTTGTGTCAGGTAATTGCGTTTGCCTGGACACGCTTTTGCTCTATATCTTCCACGATGCCGGTTGATAATTTTCAAAATAAAAAAAGCAGTTCTTTAGTTGATAAATTTATGGAAAGAGGAACGCGGTTTCCGGCGCTTCTGACAGTGCTTTTTGGCATAAGTTATGGAAGTGTACTAAATTTTATAGCAGTATTTGCTAAAGAAGTACATATTGCCAATCCGGGGTACTTTTTCTTGTTGGGAACGATATGCGTGTGCTTGTCGCGAACTGTAACAGGGCGAATTTTTGATAAAAAAAGCCCCACGTGGGTTATTTTACCAGGCGGTATTCTGTTTCTTTTATCATTTGTTGTGCTGAACATGACTACTTCGCTGGACATATTATTGGGGGCATCAGTATTATATGGTCTAGGCCTGGGGGCACTGTTTCCTGCGCTTCAAACATGGATACTAAACTTGGTACCGGCTGATCGCCGGAGTGCCGCAAGCGCCACTTTTTATAATGTGCTAGATGTGGGGACTGGTGGGGGAGCTATCCTGTTTGGCCTATTGGCCGGAAAAGTAGGTTTTGCTTCTGTATATATGTATTCAATTGCCACTATGTTTATTTTTATACTGGCCTACGGCTATTATGTAATCATGAAGAAACAGGCGGTATCAGAAGCCGTCGAACGTACTAGATAAAGTCAGAAAAACCATCTTCCCAATCATTAGGAGGGGACATGAAAACAACAGATAATATTATTCGTCAACTGTACCAAACCACTCGCATTATTTCAGCAAGTTTGAATCAAATACTAGAGCCCTATGGAATATATCATTCCGAGTGGACGATAATTATGGCAATAAAAGAAAAAGATGTAATGTCTCAAATCGCCTTAGCTAACTATTTAAATATTGAACCACCGGCGATCTCCAAAAGCTTAGTGAACTTAGAACGAAAGGGGCTAATTCAAAGGAAAGAAGGAACCGATAAGCGTGAAAAGACAGTGTTTTTGAGCGAGGAGGCCTTGCGTCAATATCCCCAATGGGAGAAAATTGTTGGACACCATCGCAAACAAATACTAATAGGGTTGACTGATGAAAGGCTAAGTGAACTGTACATAACATTAAAATCAGTATTTATAAATGCACAAAAGATAAAATGCGGCGATAAAATAAATGATTAACCACTTCTCCGCAGGTGCAAAAGTGATCAGATTCTGAATAAACACATTGAAATGTCACTAGAACGTAGGTTAAAACGATTGGAGGCGACGATATGTTTAAGAAAATTTTGGTTCCTATTGACGGTTCGGATATCGCACTATTGTGCGCTAAATACGCGCGGATTATGGCCGAAAAATTTGATAGTGCTGTCACCTTGGTACATATTATCCAGAATCCGGCCTACATCCTGCCGGACACCATAATACCCCCTTTGCTCATAACGGATTTAGAATCTAATGGTAAGAGTGTTTTAGCCAAGGCTTTAGAAGTTTTTAGCGATTGTGACAGTAGGGTGAATATTTTGTTGGAGTATGGCCATCCGGGCGTACGAATTGTTGATATAACAAAAGAAAAAAACTATTCATTGATTGTCATGGGACGTAGGGGGCTAAGCGACGTTACTGGGTTATTATTAGGCAGCGTCAGTAATCATGTCCTCCACTACGCGTCTTGCCCAACCATGATTATTAAAGGTGATGATGATGGTTCAGGCATTCGCTAGTGGTTATTAATATCGAGCAGTAAATAAATATGGCATTAAAGATTGTTTTTTCAAAAATGGTTCGAGTCTTCCCAGGTTTACATATTCTTCGAAGGATTCGGGGGTTTGTATAAACCTCTTCACCCACTCCAGTAAATTCAATCCTTCGCAGGTTATTGCGAAGGATTTTTTAATAAAGAAGTATCTATTATCTGTAGCTGCTGTCATTAGCTGTATATTGCTACTATGTCTAAACAATTCCTTAGTTCCCTCCCTGAAGGATTTGCATAATACCTGGGGCGGGTTATGCGCTAAATGACTAATGTCTGCATATTATGTATTAAACTTTAGTAAAAGAGAGGGAATTTCCATGATTAAAAGGCTCTACATTAAAAGCCCTATGGAATGTGAAAATGACTATGACAATACGGAATCTTATCAAGATCAAATAAATTTAAGAAGCGATATGCGCTTGCTTTGGGAGCAACATGTATATTGGACAAGAATGACAATTATAAGCATTATAAATGATTTATCTGATAACGGACTTACGACTCAACGACTCCTCCGTAATGCCAAGGATTTCGAAAGGGCGTTTAAACCTTTTTATGGTCCTAAAGTGGCTCATGAATTTGGTAGCCTGATAACGGATCATCTAGTTATTGCGGCTGAACTTGTGAAAGCCGCTAAAGCTGGCAATAAGAATGCGGCAGCAAATGCAGAGAAGCGATGGTATGCGAATGCAGATGAAATGGTATCTTTTCTAGCTCACATTAACCGCTTTTGGTCTGAGGAACATATGAAAAAGATGTGGTACAAACATTTGTCATTAACCAAGTCAGAAGCCATTGCGATCCTTACCGGAAATTATGTTAAAAGTATTTCGATATTTGATCAGATTGAAGAAGAGGCTTTAATAATGGCAGATGACTTCGCCGACGGTATTGTAAAACAGTTTCCACCGAGATCTGCGCAGTAGGAATATTGCTTTTTAAAAAGACTATGCAAGAAGATGGTGATTTCTGTATTGAACAGGAGTCATCTTTTTTAAGTGTCTACTCTATAGGGTACATTTTGGATCCTACCACAGGGGCTTTCGGGCTGAGACACTTTTTTTTATTGTGAAGCTATAGTAAAATGACTACTTAGTCATAATTTTGTCACACTTTATTGCTATAATTTAGATAGTAAAAGAATGGGGTGGTGAAATGAGACTTATCTAAAGAAATATCGAATCGATCCTAACATACATATATACAGATAAACTAACTAACTTAAGGGTGCAGGATCTTCCTGAAACGGTGGATCTTTTTTATTTATACCGATATAAATTAGAAAATCGCAAACAATGAAAGGTCGCTACTAAATAAAGTAGAATTTGAGTATCTGTTGAAAAACTATAAATTTACGGAGGATAATAAATGAAAAAACACATACTAATGCCTCTTACCTTAATGGTTCTATTATTGTTATTGATTGGCCATACATCGGCGATAGTTAGTGCCGTCCCCCAGGCAAGCCAAGGTCTTGACCAACTCCAAAAGCGTTCACTGAAGGGCAAGGTGATCGTTATTGATCCTGGTCATGGCGGTAGTGATACCGGTGCCATCGGTCCTGATAATACCGAAGAAAAAAATGTTACACTGGCCATCGCCCGTGAGCTACGTAAGTTACTGTCTGACGATGGAGTGAAGGTTATAATGACTCGGACGTCTGATCGAGATGTTGCCTTTGATGGGGCTTCAGATTGTGAAGAATTACAGGCCCGCGCTGATATCGCAAATCAGGCTAACGCAGACTTGTTTATCAGTATTCACGCCGACGCATCAGCAGAATCCGTAAATGGTACGGCAACCTATTTTTATCCAGGCAGTAACGATGATCTTGCCCGTTTAGTACAAAGCAGTATGGTTAGTCAATTGAAGCTGTATGATAGGGGTTTTCAGCCCAATGACTATTACGTTCTCAAATATACAAACATGCCAGCCATATTGACCGAAGCCGCTTTCATCTCCAATCCCAAGGAAGAAGAGTTGCTTATGAATCGTGATTTTGACAAAAAAGTTGCGGTCGGTATTTACAATGGAATCAAAAGATTTTATCTTGCCCAATAGTAGAATTATTTATGTGGTTGGGCTTAAGTAGCTGCCTGAGGGTGGCTAATTCTATGTTATAATTATCTTATAGAATGACCAGATGATGCAGTATTAACATCTGATAATACAGGCTGCTCTTTTGGTTAATATAACACGATCTTTAAGTTATTCTGGGGGATATCTTTCTTATGTTTAAAGACGATGAAATACAAGTACTTAAGCGAAAAGTTTGGTTTCGAATCTTCTTAGTAACACTATCAATTCTGTTCGTTTTTTTTGCAATCATCAATGCTGCAGGTCTAGTGATTGGTAATCTGTTTTACAAAGAATTCTGTGTATGGAATACCCGATTTGACTCCAAACGATTTGAAGCATTGCAGGTCACTTTAGAAGATGGTATTAAAAACAAGGGCTGGCAAAATGTCACTCTTAACTCGCGTTTAGGCTATACCCTACAAGGTACATATTTACCCAACCCAACGCCTTCGAACAACACGGTTGTCTTTGTACATGGCATTACGGGTAGTCGTTTGATGGGGCTATGGTATGCTCCATTATATATAAAGGCAGGATACAATGTGTTAATCTATGATTCTCGGGCTAGTGGTGAGAGTGGGGGAAACTCAGTGTCATGGGGATTCTATGAAAAGTATGATCTCGACCAATGGATTGATTGGGTGGAACAGCACTATCCTAACGGTAATATAGGGGTTCATGGTGTATCTATGGGGGCTGCGACGGCTCTGATGCACGCAGAAATGAATGAAGTCACTCACCGTGTGAAATTTTATGTTGCCGACAGTGGTTACAGCGATTTAGAAGAATTACTAACTGAGCAGATTAATGCCACCGTTTCTCTACACGATCCTCTTTGGGTAAAACTGCTTTTACTCTATTCAAGCATCATGGCTAAGTGGCAGTCCGGGTTTCGCTATGAGGATGTTTCACCTGTTCGGTCCGTACGAAATGTAACGACTCCCATCCTCTACCTTCATGGCGATGCTGACGTATTGGTACCAGTCTATATGAATGACCAGCTATATGCCGCGACCAAGGGATATAAAGAAAAGTATGCTTTTCCTGGCGATGCTCATGCTATGGCGATATTTAATCACAAAGCTGAATATCAGCGACGAATAAGTAACTTTATTGCTGGGCTTCCATTTTAGTCCACGGTTTATTAAGGCTCAATTTAAAGTTGACGTCATTTAGTCAAATATTATTTAAAAAGGGGCAGGTTGAAGAAATTCAATGTGTCCTTCCTGAGATTAAATTTATAAATAAGATTATGGGCATCGCAGTTTGGTATTCTAGTGAGGGATCGGATAAGTTTTGACTTTGTGAAAATTTTGCATCAGAACCTTTTAAAGTAGTTAAAAGGTTCTGATGCATTTTCATTGATAGATGTACTTGCTATTTTTGGTGATATTAACCAAAAATTAATAATACCATAATTTATATTGATAATAATTATGGTATTATCAATACAAAAATATGAATTCAGTTAGGCTGATAATATATAAAAAATAAGGGGGGTGACTATGAAATCAACGCAGATTATCATTTGTGCTTTGACTAGTTCGTTATTGCATTAGTTGGAATGAAAAAAATATATATTTGGCAAACTTACTGAAAAGTAGGGACGCAAAGCTATGGGTCTAAGGACGATTGGTCTATGATTGCCAGGTTTCCCTTGAAAGAGGTGCTGAAACCCGGGCATTTGTCTGGTTTTTTTGTTTTATTAGATTTGATTTTGTGGAAGACAACTGGGGCGATGTAGTGAGAGAGCAGAAAAGACATTAAAAAGTTGCTAAATGACTTAAAAGTAGTAGTCTTATTCAGGATTTATTAAATACGACTACTCTTGTGTAAAAAAAATGTCGAATTATATGCGGAAATAGCAATTTCGAAGTTATTATAAGCCTATTGGGTTATTGGGAAATAATTTAGTGCTCAGTTTTTTAAATAAAGGAGAATAAGAATAATGTCTATTAAAGCTAAAACCGTTACATTGCTATTGATCGCCCTTCTCATAACAGGACTCATCGTTGGCGGGTCAGGTCTGTACGTTCTCTATGGAAGAACATTGGACAACACTCAAGTAAGTATGAATGGTCAGGCTTCTCAGCTTGCGGGTGTGGTCAGTGAATTATTTTCTTCCTTTTCAAGAAGTGGAAAATTCTACGGTGAAGATCCCGATCTTAAGTCAGGAGATGCTTCTCGTATACAAGGGAAGATAAATACATATTTTGCGGCTACATGGGGAATCGATCGTCTGGTGTTTATCAATTCAACCGGTGTAAGATTTGCCTCAGCCCCATACGATGATAAAAGCATAGGAGGTAGTGTGGCTGACCGAGATTTCTTTAAAGATACGATGAAGGACCAAAAGTCGCACATTAGCGATGTGATAGTGAACAGGGTAACTGGAATGCCCTCAGTCGTTGTTACGCAACCCATCAAGGCAGAAGACGGTAAAATGATAGGATCTGTTGCGCAGTCAATCTCCTTGGACACCCTACAAAATTTCTTGGCGCCAGTTAAAGTTGGCGAAACCGGAGTGGTTGGCATAGTAGCTCAAGATGGATCAATACTAGCTCATACAAATAAAGATTTGATTAAAGAACAAAAAAAAGTTCCTGCGGATATGTTACGAGCGTTGATGGGCAATACAGGAAAAATGATTTCTTATTCTGATACTGCTGGTAGAGATTCTCTAGCTTTGGCTGTACCAATCAAGGATACCCCATGGGTGGCTATTGTTAGTATACCTAGGAGCGAGATCACAAGCGACTTTTATGCGAGTCTTACGACTATGATCATTTCTCTGTTAGGGGCGTTTATTGTTGTTGGGTTTGTTGCATGGTTTTTTCTTCTCAGATTGCTGCGGCCAATCGAAGAAATTTCCAAGCAAGTTGCGAGGATTGGTGATGGAGATCTGTCTGTGATCATTACTTCCACATCTAAGGATGAGATTGGAATTTTGGCGAGGGCCTTGTCTGTAACAATTGGGAATTTTAGGAAAATGATTGCTGAAGTTCAAGAGGCAAGCGAGACCGTATCCGCATCTTCCGAAGAACTTACGGCAAGCACAGAACAATTGTCTCAGGCTGCAGATCAAGTAGTAACTGCAATAACAGACGTGACCAACGGAACGTCACACCAAATGCAGTCTGTAGATGACGCAATGAATATAGTTGAACAAATGTCAGCGGGCCTTCAGCAAATTGCAGCAAATACTGGCAGTGTTTCTGCGGTAGCCGAGAAAACATCAAATACCGCCTTAGAAGGTGGGAGAGCTGTCGAAAAAGTTACCAGTCAGATGGCTAACATTGAAACTTCGGTGACTCATTCAGCGCAAGTAGTGGCTAAGCTCGGTGAGCGCTCTAAGGAAATCGGGCAAATCGTCGATACTATCGCGGGAATAGCCGGTCAAACGAATCTATTAGCTTTAAACGCTGCGATTGAAGCTGCTCGGGCTGGCGAACAAGGCCGTGGTTTTGCTGTGGTAGCTGAGGAGGTTAGAAAACTCGCAGAACAGTCTCAAGATGCTGCGAAAGAGATTGCTACCTTAATTGGGGATATTCAGCAAGATACGAATAAGGCTGTACAGGCCATGGACGAAGGTACTAGTGAAGTAAAAAAAGGTACTGAAGTTGCTCATGATGCAGGGCAGTCATTTAGGGAGATTGCTTTACTTATTACTGAAGTATCTGATCAAATACGCGGTATCTCTTCAGCCATTGAACAGATGGCAAGTGGTAGTCAGCAAATTGTATCTTCGGTAAAGGACATTGCACAGATCAGCAAAGATGTTACAGGTCAAGCACAAACCGTATCTGCTGCTACTCAGGAGCAAACCGCATCTATCCAAGAGATTGCCTCGTCCAGTACTGATCTTTCCCAAATGGCGGGAAATCTACAAGCAATCGTGTCCAAGTTTAGGATTTAGATCAATTCTAGAAACAAGCGATAAGAGTAGGAGGGATGAAATATGTCAAATGTAGGATTGCGTATTTTTCCGTATATTAGTAGACCGCCCAAGGCTTTAATTGATGGATTTGCAGGAATACCAGTGGCCAATATCGCAGATAATATGAACCGCATGTCTTGTATGGATGCCAAAATTCGTCCAATCAATGACGTGCCATTACTGGGACCGGCTTTTACCGTTAAGGCGCGTCCCGGTGATAATCTGATGACTGCATAGGGCCCTTGATCTTGCAAAGCCTGGCGATATTGTGGTAGTGGATGCCCAAGGCGACTTGACAAACTCTATTATGGGAGAGTTGATGGCTTTATGGGCCAAGCAAAGAGGCATTGGTGGCTTTATCATTGATGGTGCTATTCGTGATATAGGAGCACTAAAGAAAATGGGGTTACCCATCTATGCGGCAGGAATAACTCCAGCAGGACCTTATAAAGACGGGCCTGGCGAAATCAATGTTCCCGTTACTTGTGGGGGCGTAGTGGTTCATCCTGGTGATATATTGGTTGGCGACGAAGATGGTATTGTTGTCATTAACCCGCGTGATGCTGAAAAGTTATTGGAAAAATCCAGGGCTAAAACCCGCGCAGAAATGCAAATAATGAAAGACATAGCAAATATGTCCTGGGATCGCACTTGGGTTGAACGAGCCCTTGCGGAGCGGGGAGCTGTAGTTGAAAAAGAAAATCGGAATTTAGCCCGCGCTGATGTCAATGAACCTGTGACAATCTTGCTCCCCGAATCAGACCATCATATGGATGCTATTGCGATTAATATCAGTATAAAAGGAGTATTGTTGTAATCAGAATCTAATTTGGAACTTAATTCGCGACTCCGGCTGTATTTACCTAAGGAGCTGGGAAACATTAATGTCGTAGCAAGAGTCATTTGGCAACAAAGTAATCATTTTGGTTGTGACTTTGTGGATCTGTCTGATAAATTAGAAGCAATATTGGATCACGTAGTATCTTTTCATTTGCGGCGAAACTTAGATCAAGTGAGCTTGCCCAAAATCAGTTAAACTGAAGAATCGATTTTTGTGGAGGGATGATTTTGAGAATAGAGATTGCTGCAGTTAACAATTGGTTGGGGAAGAAAATGTTTTTGGTGGTCTTAACGGCACTTGTGACGGGCTATTTACTGAAGGTTCCAGATAGTGCTACGGTGCGTTTTCTCCTTGTTGCATTGTTTGCGTACATGACTTTTGTTACATCGTTGGGCACAAGTTTAAAGAGCTTTCTCCAGGTGCTGGCAAAGCCCTGGGTACCTCTGTGGGCATTACTGCTGATCCATATTGTTACGCCGCTGACAGCCTGGATTTTGGGGATCTTGTTCTACGCTGACTCCCCTCAAATACAGCTAGGGTTGTTAGTGGGGGCGGCTATTCCAGTAGGCGTTACATCGATCATCTGGACAGCCATTGCCAAGGGTAATATACAGATCACTCTTGTGGCGGTTACCATTGACACTCTTATTGTGCCTGTATTGTTGCCCGCTTATTATCAAATCGTAGTGGGGCAGTCGGTTGTTATCGATTATATTTCCTTGGTTGTGCAGCTGCTTTTGATGGTGACCATTCCAAGTATCGCAGGAATGGTGTTTTATGATTGGACAGGCGGTAAAACAGCTAACTTTTCTCGCGGATTGGGAGGACTGAGTTCCAAGCTGGCATTGTTTATTATAATGATTTTTAATGCATCCCTTGTATCACCAGATTTTAACTGGTCATTGGATACTATAAAATTGATGGGTGTTGTATTAGTTATGGTGATATCCGGCTATGCTCTTGGATATGCAGGTTCTTTATGTATATCTAAATGCCCTCGCGATATGACAATGGCGATGATATATAGTGTAGGTATGCGCAATATTAGTTGTGGGCTTGTCATTGCCATTACATACTTTCCGCCAACGGTAGCTGTTCCCATTATTTTAGGTATGATATTTCAGCAACCAATTGCTGCGACGATCCCTAATATTTTCAAATATTTCGATGTAAGAAAAAATAAATACCAAAAGAGAGCAACAGCTTCGATAGAACACCAACTACAAAATTTGTAGTTGGTGTTCTGGAATTCCTAAGTTGTGGGTAGGAAGTTCAAATATTTTCACCACCACCAGTAAATTCACGCCTTTGCAGGTTATTGCAGAGGTTTTTTTGTGTCTAGGTGGACAATACAGCGTAGAATTAAAAATAAATAATCTAACAAAAAAGAAAGATATTACTGTTGCAACTCTCAGGTAATAATAAGTTTGTGATACTATAAAAATTTTTTTTGACAAAAACATATTTATAAAGTAATATATTTAGTAGGCGAAATATTGGTATAGAAAATATTCGCAGACGAAGCATATGGATAAGGCGGTAAATAAATGAAAGACTTAAATGATGGCGCAAAAATTACAAAACTTTTTCAGGAAGTAATGCACCTTTTCAGAAAAAGTATGAGTAAAGTGTTTGAAAATATAGGTATGACTGCCCCTCAAAGCATGGTTTTCGGAATCTTAAGTAAAGAAAAAGAGCTTAAGATAACAGAACTAAGTACGAGGCTTAGTTTATCGAATAGTACTGTATCAGGGATTATCGACCGACTTGAGAAGCAGGGAATGGTAGAGCGAAAAAGAAGTGAAAAAGATAGAAGAGTCGTTTATGTTAGCATAACTCCTGCTTTCACGGAAATGCACCAGAATTTTCATAAATGGCTGGGGGAAAATATTGAACAGACAATGAACAAAGGCACTCCTGAAGAACTTGATAAAATATTTGTGGGCTTAGATGCTCTGAAGAAGCTTCTAGGCGGCCCCGAAAAATGATTAAGCTCACTTATATCGCTTAAGATTGGAGATGGATGTAAATGCTTAAATTGTATAGATTTCTAAAACCATATACAACATATATAGCTGTCGTTATCATATTACTGTGTGTGCAAGTACTTTCGGATCTCTATTTACCCACCTTAATGGCAGATATTGTTGACAATGGTTTAGCCAATAAGGATGTTGATTATATTCTTCATCTTGGTGGTTTTATGTTACTCATTGCAGCAGGAGGAACTTTATGCGCAATTATTGCAACCTATCTCTCCTCAAAAACAGCCGTTGGTTTTGGAACCATACTACGCGCTAAAATTTTTACTAAGGTTGAGGAGTTTTCTTTGCATGAGTTTGATCAATTTGGAACTGCCACACTCATTACAAGAACGACCAATGATGTAATTCAAATTCAGCAAGTATCGGTTTTGATCTTTAGTATGATGATTACTGCGCCTTTAACTTGTATTGGGGGAGTTATCATGGCTCTAGAGCAGGATAAAGAGTTAGCCTGGGTACTTGTGGTTGCCATTCCAATACTATTCGCTGTCATTGGTGTTACTTTGAAAAGAGGTCTGCCACTATTTAAGGTCATGCAGAAAAAAATAGATAAATTGAATCTTGTTTTACGAGAAAAGATTACGGGAATCAGAGTGGTACGTGCTTTTAATCGCATTGAGAAAGAAAGAGTGCGATTTGATGATGCTAGCGTTGACCTTATGGATAACGCAGTTAAGGTCAATATAATCATGGCTGTACTAATGCCAGCAATGATGCTGATTATGAACTTAACAACGGTGGCACTTATTTGGTTTGGTGCTATTAGAATTGAAGATGAAACGATGCAGATTGGATCACTGTTGGCATTTATTCAATATGCTACTCAAATATTATTCTCATTACTTATGCTTGTCATGTTATTTGTTATGGTACCACGTGCGCAGGTTTCGGCAGTAAGAATCAATGAAGTGCTTGAAACGAATCTTGACATCGTTGATCCCCAAAAAATAAAACTAGGGAATAGTGAAAGAGGTTTCGTAGAATTTAAGGAAGTTTCCTTTAGGTACCCTGGCGCAGAAAATCCCGCTCTTAGTAATATAACCTTTAGCGTAAAACCAGGCGAACGGACTGCAATTATTGGAGGTACTGGTTCAGGGAAATCCACGTTGGTTAATTTAATTACACGCTTCCACGATGTTGAAAGTGGTAGTATTTTGGTTGATGGTGTCGATGTTCGAGCAATGAGTCAGAAAGAACTTCGCAGCAAGATTGGTTTTGTCCCCCAGAAAACAGTGCTTTTTTCGGGTACCATTGCTGAAAATATAAAATACGGAAAAGAAAATGCGACCATGGAAGAGATTGAACATGCAGCTCATATTGCACAAGCCACAGAGTTTATCTTAGGGATGGAAGCAGGCTTTGATCATTATATTGCCCAAGGAGGAACCAATGTTTCGGGGGGGCAAAAGCAACGTCTTTCAATTGCCCGCGCTCTAATTCGAAAAGCAGAGATCTATATTTTTGACGATAGTTTTTCCGCACTAGATTTCAAAACGGATGCAAGGTTACGTGCTGCACTTAAACCCGAAATTGCGGATGCTACGGTTTTTATTATTGCGCAAAGTGTTTCAACAGTTAAAGATGCTGATCGGATTATCGTCTTAGATGCAGGACAGATATCTGGCATTGGAACACATAAAGAACTGATCAAGACCTGTAAGGTCTATCGTGAGATTGTGGCTTCACAGCTTTATGGGGAGGAATTAGCGTGAGTGAAGAACGTAAAGCGGATGCCCCCCGAAAAGGTTTTGGTTCAGGGGGGCCAATGGGATCCCTTGGTCAACCAGTAGAAAAAGTAAAGAATTTCAAGGGGACACTTCTCAGGTTGCTTGGATATTTAAAGCCGCAGAGAACCAAATTTGGTACAGTGTTTATCGCTGCAATTTTGAGCACAATATTTAGTATTATTGGCCCCAAAATCATGGGGCAGGCAATAACGAAAATAGCAGAAGGCATTGAAGGCAAAATGATGGCTTTGAAAATGCATCAGCCGATGTTAGCCTTGGATTTCATGTATATTGGTCAGATCGTGTTCATTCTCGTAGGGTTATATCTTATTAGTGCGGCATTTAGTTATCTGCAACAATATATTATGGCCGGAGTTGCCCAAAAAACAGTTTATAATATGCGTAAGGAAGTTGATGGGAAGCTCTCACTCTTGCCTCTTAAGTTTTTTGATGCAAGAACACATGGTGAAATATTGAGCCGTGTTACTAACGACTTGGATAATATCTCAACGACCTTGCAGCAGAGTCTTACGCAACTCATTACTTCAATTGTAACAATTATTGGTGTTATCGTTATGATGCTTTCAATAAGTCCCTTATTAACACTGATTGTTATTATAACGTTGCCTCTTTATGTTGCAGTAACCATGATCATTGCCAAACGCTCTCAAGAACACTTTGCTGCTCAGCAAAAATCACTGGGAGAACTCAATGGGCATGTTGAAGAAATGTACACTGGGCATAAAGTAGTTAAGGCCTTTGGCCGTGAGGATCAATCCATTGAAACCTTTAATTCGATTAATGCGCAGCTTTATACTGCTGGCTATAGCGCACAGTTTATTTCGGGAATCATAATGCCTTTAATGCGATTTGTCGGCAATCTAGGATATATTATTATCAGTGTCGTTGGTGCTCTATTCGCAATGAAGGGTACCATTACAATTGGTGATATTCTAGCATTTATTCAATATTCAAGACAATTAACTATGCCAATCGTGCAGACTGCCAATATAGCGAATATTATTCAATCAACGGTGGCATCTGCTGAGCGTGTCTTTGAACTGTTAGATGAGGAGGAAGAAATACCAGATCGTGCTGATGCTAAAGTGATAGCTTTCCCTAAGGGCGAAGTAAAATTTGAAAATGTAGATTTCAGCTATAAGGAAGAAATGCCTCTTCTAAAGGGCATAAATATAGATGTCAAACAAGGGTATACAATCGCCATCGTTGGGCCAACTGGTGCGGGTAAGACAACACTTGTTAATCTACTGATGCGTTTTTATGAAATAAATGCTGGTAAAATAACGATAGATGGAGTGGATATCCGAGATATAAAGCGTGGTGCGCTGCGCAGTATGTTCGGAATGGTGCTTCAAGATACCTGGCTCTTTAACGGTACGATAATGGAAAATATCGCTTACGGTCGTGAAGGTGCGACGCAGGAAGAGGTTATACAAGCTACAAGAGCTGCTCATGCTCATCACTTCATTAAAACACTTCCTGATGGCTATAATACAATCATAAATGAGGAAGCTTCTAATATTTCCCAGGGACAAAAGCAACTTCTAACGATTGCTCGTGCGATTCTGGCCGATCCTGCAATCTTGATTCTTGACGAAGCAACAAGTAGTGTTGACTCAAGAACTGAGGTTTATATTCAAAGAGCGATGACGCAGCTTATGCATGGAAGAACGAGCTTTGTCATTGCCCATAGACTTTCTACGATTAGAGAGGCAGAATTGATACTGGTTATGAATAAAGGAAGTATTATTGAAATGGGTAGCCATAAAAAGCTCCTTGCTCAGAACGGTTTCTATACAGATCTTTATAACAGTCAGTTTACAGTAGTAAAATTAGATAATGAAGTAGTATAAAAAGAGGCACGAGAGTAAATTTAGTGCCCCTCTGCGTTCTCACTCGCTATCTTTGGCCGAGGACGGGATGGTATCTATTGAAAAAAATGGGAAAACAGTATATAATATTGAAATGCCTCTGATGGCTTCAGTCTTGCTTTGCATTTGCGCTAGAATCAGCGGTAGTGGCAAATTCTAGTGATAATCTTAACTTCAAGGTGAAAGAATAAGTGGTGGGGTATTAATGTAATTGATGAGTAAGTTTATGAGGAATAAATAATGCTTGAGAATAAAAGATTAAGCAGTAATCCAATAAAAGTGCTGCTTATTGAAGATGATAGCTTTATGCGAAAAATAATTATCTTGATGTTAGAAACAGAGAATTATGAAGTTACTGGTGTTGGAGACGGCGCAGAAGCGTTACGATTGTTGCGTGAATGTGAGGGATATGGTGCCGTAATATCTGATATGTATTTACCAGATACCGATGGACTTACACTCTTTGAACAAGTCAATGCTGGTTATCCTGATTTGCTGTTTCTAATTTTGAGTAGTGAAACCGATAAAACCATTGTCCGGAAAGCAATTAGTCTGGGAATCACCTATATTCTAAAAGATGAAAATTTTGCGAAGTCAATCTTGGCTGTGTTAAATAAATAGTCTATACTGGTAATATAGAGTTTAGAAAAATGGAGATTTGGGATTTGTATACAGGGTATATTGTTGGTGCTATCAGTTTAATGCTACTACAGGGCATTCTTATTTTTGTGCTTCTGGGAAAGTGCGCCAAATATAAACAGACAGAAGCGAAACTAGCAAGTAATCAAGATATTATGACTGAAGAAATAAAGGCACGAGAAGCAATGGCAGCCGCAAAAAAATATTCTCCATTCACAATGTCTGCGAGAATGTTTCATGACTTGAATCAGCCACTTAATTCTATAAAAATGATTTCTGGCGGGATCCTATATTTACTTAATCAGGGAAAAAAACTGCCTGATGAAGAAATTGCCGAGTGCATGAAAGAAATATCGTGTCAGACTGACCGGATTGCTGATATGATTAAGAATTTGAAAATGTAAATTTGGATTTTTTGGTACAACATTTGCGATATCATTACCTGCTTATCAGGTTAGTAATAAGGGGGGAGGATATCTAATGAAGATATTGCTCGTCGATGATGAACAGCATAGCCGTCAGGCTATGCTGTGGTTTTTAAAGCACCAGAACCACGAAGTAACCGAGTGTGCCAGTGGCGCGGAAGCATTAGAAAAATTCGCTGTTGGAAATTACGATATGGTATTATCGGATATTCAAATGCCTAATATGTCTGGCATTGAGTTGGCTACAGCCATTAAGCAATTGCCCAATAGCTGGCAGACAGATATCGTTCTCTTTACTGGTCATGCCGACTTAAACTCGGCTGTTACCGCATTACGTGCAGGTATATATGATTATTTAGAAAAACCCGTCAATCCAGAAGAACTGGCCTCTGTCATTGAGCGAGTTGCAGAACACCAAGCTCTTCTACGGGAAAACAAAACCCTGATAGAACGCTTTCATGACGAGGTAAATGCCGCAACAGAAGAAACAAGACGCGAGCTTATTCATATTAAACAAATTGTTGCAGAATCCATATTTGGTTCGGTGGGCATTTTCTCAGAATGCATGAAAATAATTGTTCAGCAAGCCCAACAACTCCATGAAGACCGCTCCATCTCTGTCTTAATTGAGGGCGAGACTGGCACAGGCAAAGAAGTAATTGCCAAGATGATTCATTATGGAAGCCGCTTTGATCCATTGGGGACCGCTCCTTTTGTGGATATTAATTGTGCCGCACTGGCGCCGACTCTTTTTGAGAGCGAACTTTTCGGTTATGAAGCAGGCTCTTTTACCGGGAGTATGGTAAAAGGGGCAAAAGGGAAATTCGATTTAGCCCATAGAGGAACCTTGTTTCTTGACGAAATCGGTGAAATTCCTTCTAATTTACAGGGAAAGTTACTCCGCGTACTGCAGGAAAAAGAATTTTATCGAGTAGGTGGTTTGAAGAAAATAAAAACCAATATCCGCGTTATCTGCGCAACAAATGTACCTTTGGAACAATGCGTAGAACAAGGCACTTTCCGGAAAGATCTATATTTCCGTCTGAAAGTAGCGCATATTGTCATTCCGCCACTTAGAAAGCGTAAAGAGGAAATTCTGCCGATTGCCACTATGTTTTTACAAGATTTTTCGCGACGCAAGAAGAAACATTTTGTCACGATTGCGCCACAAACAATAATGATTATGGAAGAATATGATTGGCCCGGAAATATACGAGAACTGCAGAACATTATCGAATATGCCACCTTTGCCTATAATGATAAAGAACTCAAGCCGGAACACATTATGGGACTCTTACAACAACAACGCAAACAATCACCTTCATTGCCACCCCGCAGCGGTATTCTAGAAATCCCTTTTCCGTTACAGGGTTATCCGTTGAAAAAATACACTGAGGATATTATCTTGAAGATTTTAGCGATGCATAATAACAATCAATCGGCTACAGCCAACTATCTAGGAATTTCTCGCAGAGCATTATCCTATCGACTGGAAGAAATGCGAAATAGAAAAGAAAAAATTATGGAATAATTACAAAAGCTTCCCACAAAAACTTCTCACCTGGGAAGTTTTTGTAATCACATTCCCTTAACTAAGCTATATGATAACGAGAAATAAAAAGGCACTATCTTGTATTTTATTAGCGGATTATAAGTCTCTATGCCAATATCTAAAACTAAAAATGAGTGAAAACAAAAAGCATGCCAATTTGGCATGCTTTTTGCATTATTAACCACTTGGGTAAGCAATAGGGAAAAATCAAATAATTCACGAGGTGGAATATTTGAAGTATTGGTTAAATATAAAATATATTGGAGGCATTATTATGGTGAAATATGAAAAATCCTATAAAAAGGTTGCAGGACAGCAACTAGATCTAAGTACATTAAAATTGGTGGATGTTATTGGAATTGATTTTTTGCAACGGTTTCAAGATGATTTTGCTATAAGCGTTGGCGTGGCGAGTGTAACTGTTGATGCTGAAGGTATTCCTATTACAAATCCAAGTAGGTATACTCGGTTCTGTATGGACTATACACAGTCAACGGAATGTGGTGAGAAGCGTTGTGCAGAATCTCATCGTAAAGGTGGCGAAGAAGCTGCTCGGACTGGCAAGCCAGTAGTTTACGAATGTCATGCTGGACTGATTGATTTCGCGGCACCAATTATACTTGAAGGGAGACTGATTGGTACTATTTTAGGGGGGCAAGTATTAACTGATGTTCCTAATGAGGCAAAGTATCGCAAAATTGCGGGCGAAATTGGTGTGGACGAGGATGGATATGTTGAAGCAGTACAAGAAATTCGAAAATTATCGAGAGAAAGTATAGAAGCAGCTGCAAATGTACTATTTATTGTGGCTAATAATATGTCGAAGAGTGCTTACCATCATCGAAAATTGAAAGTGGTAGCTGATACACTTAACGATGGTCTGCATCAAATATCTGCAACTATGCAGCAATTGGCAGCGTCAGCTACTGATATAAGTGGTAATCAAGCACGTTTAAATGATGAGATACAGAATGTAAATACGGTAACTGGTAAAATTAATGAGGTAATGGATTTCATTAAAGATATTGCTGATGAAACTCGGCTACTCGGCTTAAATGCAGCAATTGAAGCAGCCAGAGCTGGTGAGGCTGGGCTGGGATTTGGCGTTGTGGCCCAAGAAATCAGGAAACTTTCAGCCGATTCGAAAGAAACAGTCGGTAGAATAAAAGATTTAACAACAATTATTAAGGAGTCTGTAGATAAAACGGTAAGTATGGGGAGTGAAACGACTTCTACAGTCGAGCAGCAGGCCGCAGCGATTGAAGAAGTGACAGCCAGTATTGAGGAGATTACCAGTCTTACAGAACAATTAAATGATCTTGCGGATGAAGTGTAAGTAGTTATTACAAAAACTGAATATTTATTAGGCAAACCTATCGAAAGATAGGGACGCAAAGCCATGGGTCTACAAACATTTGTTTATGACTGCCAGGTTGCATGTATGTTGTACATGACTGGCAGTTTTTGTTTTGAGATAACGCATTAGTTGAAGTTTTTGACTATGCTGAAAAACAAGCGGACTATCAATGTAAAAAAATATCAAACGGGAGATGACAAAAACATGAAAATCACTAGTATTAAAATCAGATTGCTCCTTATTTTATTGCCATTTTTTCTACTCTCTTTCGGGACATTGACTGGGATTAGTTACTATCTGTCACAGCAGGCCCTCAGTCAAAGTGTTGATGATACCGCTATGGAAGTTGGGATGGATTATTCAAATCGTGTTGAGGCTTGTATCCATGAAGCTGTACTTCAATTGGAATCTTTTTCTGCCATAAAAAGCATATATAACCCTATTGATAAACAGCAACTCTTAGAGGCATTAGCGGATTGTGCGCAGCACTTGGAGTACCTAGAGAATATAACGTATATTTACCCAGATGGTTCCGGCCTTCGACCCGATGGCACCACTCTTCAGCTCAGCGAACGAAAATACTTTAAACAGGTCTTAGCGACTCAAAAACCAGTAGTTTCAGAAGTTCTAGTTTCTAAAACCACCGGCAAGTTCAGCGTAAATGTAGCTATGCCGGTGGTCTTTAAAGGACAATTGACCGGCGTATTGACAGGATCAATTTCGCTAGAAAAACTTACTGGGCTGATCAAAGACATGCATTTTCAAGCTACAGGGTATGGAGTGATTGCTGATACTTCAGGCAACGTCATTATACACCCTAGACTACCGGAAGCCATTGGCAAGTTGAACTTCACCGAAAAAAAGATTAACCCCGAACTCAAGCTGAAAGAATCCGAGCTAGATGATCATTTGATGAGTCTGTTCAAGGCCACCTCTGAAAGCGGAAAAACGGTGCGAGGCATCTACAAATTCGCGGACGGCATGACCAGAATTGGCGTATTTACACCGATAAATCTGCCGGGGAATCAGCGCTGGGTCATGATTGTGACCGCGCCAGAAGCCGAAGCCTTACAGGGTATAACGTCGTTGGCGCATACTATGCTACTGGGGTCACTAGTCTGTCTCGTTCTGGCCATTCTATTTATCATCATCATGAGTAAGCGCATCGCCAAGCCCATTACGCTGATTCGCGATGAATGTATGCTATTGGCGCAGGGTGATCTTAGGGAACAGCATACAAAAGTTTTTTCCCATGACGAAATTGGTCAATTGGCACAAGGCTTTCAGGCAATGCGCAACAGCCTGCACGGATTGGTAACTAGAGTCCTTTCGCAGTCAGAGCAACTTGCTACTTCCAGCGAAGAACTGACCGCCAGCGCTCATCAGTCGGCCGATGCCGCCAACCAAGTGGCCGGGTCTATCACCGAAATCGCTGAAGACGCGGAAAAGCAAGCGGCATCCGCCAGTCGTACTGCTACAGTAGCTCAAGAAATGGCGGCAAACACGGAGCAGATTTCGCTCGCGGCGCGGGAGGTGTCGGCAATTGCCCTTACTACATCACAGGTGGCGGAACAGGGACGTCAAACAGTAGATCGTACCGTGGAACAAATGAATGAAATCGGTAAAGGATCGGTTGTACTCGAAACCGCTATTGTTGAATTGAGCGAAGGTTCCAAGGAAATAAGCGAAATTGTCACACTGATTTCCGTCATTGCTAAACAAACGAACCTCTTGGCGTTAAACGCCGCTATTGAAGCAGCACGGGCTGGGGAACATGGATGCGGCTTCGCAGTTGTCGCCGAAGAAGTCCGAAAACTGGCAGAAGGGTCGAACCAAGCCACCCAGCAGATCGGCGTACTCATTCAGCAAAACCAGCTTAACATGGACCAGGCAATCACTGCCTCGCAAGCTGGAGCACAAGGAGTTCGGACAGGCATCACTCTGGTTCATGCCACCGGTGAGACGTTTAAGATTATTGTTGAAGCAATCCTCCGCCTGTCTGATCAGATAAGGGATATTTCCGATTCCATCAATCAGATGGCTAGTGGCAATCAATCTCTGGTCGCCAACATCCGGGAGATCGACACCGTGAGCAAACATGCGGCTGCGGAGTCACAAACTATATCGGCTGCAACGCAAGAACAATCAGCCTCTATGCAGCAAATCGCTTCCTCCAGTCAAAGTTTGGCTATGCTAGCTAGCGACTTGCAGGCGACGGTAGCTAAGTTTCAAGTGTAAGGTGCCCTAGTAAAGTGCAGAGAACATTGCTCATATTGAACGAAGAAACTTCTACTTTTTATATCAGGGAGAAATTGGAGTCAGTAGATAAATCAACATAAGTATATTATTGATGTAAAAAAGGAGATGCTTTTTTGACTAACCAAGCCACAGATCTAAAGATATTAGAAAAATATTATGATATCGCAAGAATTATTGATCCATTAGCAAAAAAACCAATACACTTCACTGTTTCGGGCAATTCACAATACTATCTGGAATGCTATCATTTGGGGAACAGCGACCTAATTTGCAAAAATTGTATTGCCTTGCAAGCAATACGGCAGAAAGAACCTTTGATTAAAATAGAAGTGCGAAAAGAAAAATTTTTTATGATTACCGCCATGCCACTAGAGATAGATGGCCGCACAGTGGCGTTGGAACTCATAAAATGCATTAGTGAAAAGACGGTGGAAAGCCTAATCATGCCAGGAAAAAGTACAACTATCTATCATTCCATCGCCAAACTCAATGACTTGGCGATTAAAGATGCCTTAACCAACATTTATAACCGAAGGTATATTGATGAGCAACTTTTGGTGGAAAATTTCCTAGCCAGGCAAAACAGCCTGCCTTTTTCTATCGTGATGACCGATATTGATTATTTTAAACAAGTTAACGATCAATATGGACACTCGGTCGGTGATGAAGTACTGAAATTATTTGCAGCGCAGCTACAAAATAACATTCGTCAAAATAACGGTGATTGGGTTGCTCGGTATGGCGGTGAAGAATTTCTGATTGTCCTAATCAACTGTCCAGAAAGTCCAGCGTACAAAATTGCGGAAAAACTCCGTAAAATCATCGAACAGACTCCCTTTTCTACATCGGCAGGTAATCTTCATATTACAGCCAGTTTCGGCGTACATACTTTTTCCGGGCAGGAAAACGATCTGCATCAACTGATTGATAAAGTTGATAGCCAGTTATACCAAGCTAAACAAGCCGGACGAAATTGCACTGCATCGACAAGCAAAAAAAAAATTCTCGCGTCGGGTTTACTGTCAATGGCGTAAAGCATGTTAAAAGACGAAGATGTTTTTGATTATGAAAGGAGATTATTATGGCACAGGAAACCGAGGTACATGTAGCCCGGCAACCCATTTTTGATGCTACACTAAATGTTTTTGGGTATGAACTGCTGTTTCGTAGCAATTTTATCAACACTTACGACGGAACGGATGGTGACCAGGCAACGCACAGTGTCATCGCAAATAGTTTTATGCTGATTGGCATCGAAACATTGACAAATGGTAAAAAAGCATTCATTAACTTTACGGCCAATTCTTTACAAAAAAATATTCCCGCTATGTTACCTAAGGAAGTGGTCGCTGTGGAGATTTTAGAAGATGTTATTCCTACTGAGGAGATTATTAGTGCCTGCAAAAAGCTAAAGCTAGATGGCTATTTATTAGTACTGGATGATTTTGTATTTAAGTTGGAGTATCTACCGTTCATCGAATTGGCCGATATCATTAAAGTGGATTTTCGTACTACGTCACGCGAGGAGAGACAACAGCTTATCCACCGTCTGCAGGGTTATCCTATAAAATTTCTAGCTGAAAAAGTAGAAACGCAAGAAGACTTTCAGGATGCACTGTATATGGGATATTCCTATTTCCAAGGGTATTTCTTTTGTAAGCCGTCAATAATATCCGGCAAAAATCTTCCTGGATACAAAGCGAATTATCTCCATATTTTACAGGAAATCAATCGGCCTGAATTAGAGTTTAGCCAAATCGAAGACATTATAAAAAGGGATGTTTCCTTGTCTTATAAACTATTACGTTTTATTAACTCGGCGTTTTTTGGATTTAAAAGTAAGATTAGTTCTTTGCGGCAAGCTTTGACCCTTTTAGGTCAAAACGAATTGATAAAATGGATATCTTTAGTTGCGCTAAAAGGAGTTGCCCAGAATAAACCGGGGGAACTGATTCTGGAGTCGCTCATCCGGGCACGGTTCGCAGAAAAACTGGCATCAGGCAAAATGCTGAAACATCGAGTGGCCAATGTGTTTCTTATGGGTATGTTTTCTCATATTGATATTTTGCTTGATCGCCCATTGCAGGAAATATTAGATGAAATTGCGCTGGATGAAGAAATTAAGTACGCACTTCTTGAAAAAGGTCACAGTCAGTTCGCCATACTATATAAATTGATCCAAACATATGGAAAAGGAGATTGGGAAGCCTATTCCGGTTATGTAGAAGAACTGGGACTGGAGGAACAAAATGTTTTGACATCCTATCGAGAATCTTTGATATGGGCTCATGATTTGATTATGGTAAATTAATATCTTTGCGGATCTAATATTACTGGACTTATTCGGTCATTCATGTTGAGTTTGAATCCATTTACCCGCTCCAGTAAATTCAATCCTTCCGACGTTTGTCGGAAGGATTTTTCAATTGTTAGGAAGGCAATATATACTTATGATTGTTTCATTAGGTTTCTGATGAGTGTGGAAAGACGGAATAATCCGTCCTCCATTTCAGGCAGTGAGGCATAAGAATAAGATAGGCGCAGATGTCGGTTTGATAGCGTATCATATAGATTGCCAGGATGAATCAGAAGACCATTATGCAAAGCCTCTTTAAAGAGCTTTTGTAGAGAGATGGCCTGATTTAATACGAGCCAAATATAAAATCCGCCTTTGGGAATCTGCCAAGTGGCAATATCCGAAAAATGGGCTTTTAAGGTATTGCAAGCGACTGCACGTCGAATTCGTAGTTGTGTTCGTACTTCTTCTAGATGGGTTTGGTAGAGACCGCTGGCGAACCATTCTGCGGCAGCTCATTGAGATAGGGAGCTAGAACCGTAATCGCTTTGCATTTTAATATCAGCCAGACGTTCGATGACTGGTTCTGGTCCTACGATCCAGCCAATGCGTAATCCAGGACTTAATGATTTTGATAAACTTCCCAGGTAGAGTACAAGACCATCTTTTTCAAGAGACTTTAGGGGTGGAGGAGGTGGCGCGTCGAGCCAGAGTTCTCGATAGACATCATCTTCAATAATCGGTAATTGCTCCTTTTTGCATATATCAATAATGCTGTTACGACGCTTAGCTGTCATTGTGATTCCTGTTGGATTGTGGAAACAAGGGATTGTATAGAGCAAATTTACATGTTGATGCTTTTTATGAAAGGAGATCGGCGCAATTTTAATACCCTCTTCATCAAGGGGAATGCCGCAAAAATCCATATTCATGGATTGAAATAATTTGAGAGAAAAAAGATAGGAGGGTCTTTCCAGTAAGATTGTAGAGTCTTTGGGCAATAGGCTAGAGCAGATCAGTTGCAGAGCTTGTAGTGCACCAGATACAATCATAATCGATGAGGGCGAGGCATTGATACCGAAGGAGGATAAATAAGTACTGATCTGCTGACGAAGAAAGGGTAATCCCCTTGGTTCTTCGTAACCTAGGGAGTGAATACGATTGGGTAACTTCATGAGTATAGAATCCATCATCGCTTTAGGAAAAATTTCGGGGGAAAGTTCTCCTGTGCCTAAGCGAATCATGTCGGGATTGAATTCTAAATGGTTGATTTCTTGGATGGTATGAAGGTTAGGGAGAGATATCCCTCTATCAAGATAAGAAGTCCAATTGATAGGCACAGTTGATGCAAGTAATGACCAAGTGTTATTTGCTACCCAGGTACCGCTCCCTATTTTGCTTTCTAATAACCCGTTGGCAATTAAGTCATCTAAGGCAATGGTTAGAGTACTTCTATTTACCCCCAAAAGGCGAGCAAGAGTACGTTGAGGAGGTAATTTGCTATTGATGGGCCACTCACCAACGGCAATTTTATTTTTCATATACGCTGAAATTTGTTGATAGAGGGGCGTAGGGTCTTTAGGATTAGGTGTCCAATCGATTGATAACACAAGGCTCTCCTTTCTTGTATGTTTCTCTCATTATAAGCAATTGGATGGTATGAAAACAATCCAATTGGCTGAAGACATTTTAAACATGTTTCATTATACTGTAGGAAACAGTGATAAGGAGGGAATCTGATGCAAGCATTTGTTCATGGGATGATTCTAGCGATGGGGCTGATACTGCCTCTGGGAATACAAAACTTATTTGTTTTTACCCAAGGGGTAACCCAACCAACATTTGTAAGAACATTGCCAGTTGTTGTTACGGCAGCTATGTGTGACACGATCTTGATACTGCTGGCGGTTCAGGGAGTTTCGTTATTTATAGCAAGTTTTGCTTGGATGAAGGTATTTTTCCTTGGCATAGGAATTATTTTTTTGTCTTATATGGGGTGGCTCACATGGAATAATAGGGTAGTAAATAGTTGTGATAACAAGGAGAAAAGTTCTACTATCAAAAAGCAAGTCCTTTTTGCAATGACTGTTTCTCTATTTAATCCTCATGCTGTATTGGATACTATTGGCGTGATTGGGACAAGTTCCATCAATTATAGTGGAAATGAGAAAGTATGGTTTGCGATGGCTTGTATTCTTATATCTTGGTGTTGGTTTTTACTCTTGGCTATTATGGGATGGAGGGTAGGGAGGCAAAAAGGATTTACGCGAATGTTTGGAGTCATGAATAAGATTTCAGCAGTTCTTATGTGGTTATCGGCCATATATATGGCGTACAGTAGTAACTTGTAAAGAAAGTAGTGTTGCAGTATAAAAATCAAAATGGTATATTGTTACAGCAGTAAGGTCTGATTAAGTACAATCAGCTGTAAAATAGTCATTATTTATGTAACGTCTAATACGTAGGGAGCGAGGATAGATGAATCATATAACAAATCGATTGCAATTTTGGGCAGGAATGAAAGTAGGAGTGCCTGTAGCAGTAGGCTATATACCTATTGCCATTGCCTTTGGATTATTGGCTAGAGCAGCAGGAATTCCCAATTCGATTACTATCTTAATGTCATTTTTGATCTATGCCGGTGCTAGTCAATTTATTGGGGTTAATTTATTGGTTCTAGGGGCTTCCTATAGCGAGATTATTCTAGCGACTTTCATTTTAAATTTACGCCATTTTCTGATGACAACTGCATTATCACAAAAATTGGAAGATCAAGTATCAAAGACGTGGAGATCTCTCTTAGCCTTCGGTATTACAGATGAAACTTTTACAGTTAGTGCGTTGCAAAATGAAAAAAAGATGTCAAAGTATTTTATTTTAGGTCTTAATACCATTGCTTTTTCTTCGTGGAATATAGGGACGTGGCTTGGACTCTTTTTTGCACTCAGCATACCTGATGTTGTTAAGGCGAGTATGGGAATTGCTTTATATGCTATGTTTATCGGATTGCTTATTCCTGATATGAAAAAATCAAGACCTGTGTTGGTTATTTCCTGCTTGGCGATTGTCACCAACTCGTTATTTTCATGGTTGCCAATATTTGCTGATCTTTCAAATGGATGGAGCATTATCCTTGCAACAATAATAAGTGCAACGATTGGTGCCTATATTTATCCTGAGGGGGAGGAAGAGGTATGACGCTAGTTTATTTGGTTATCGCGATGGCTATTGTTACTTATATACCCAGGATGTTGCCATTAGTTTTATTGCAGAATGTGAGTCTGCCAAGCTGTGTCAATCGTTTCATGGAATTTATTCCCTATGCTGCATTAGGGGCACTTATTTTCCCAGGAGTATTACATTCAACAGGAGACAATCATTTAGAATCGGCGATTATGGGATGTATAGTAGCCATATTATTGGCCCTTTTTAGGTGTAACCTTATTTTAGTGGTATTGGGAGGAATCACAGGTGCATTTATAGTAAATGTCTTGATATAAATCTAAGATTGTCTAATTGAATTCTCAAGCCTTGGGCCCTTCGAATTTTTATTTAGAATATAACAAAAAAACCAGCATTACTGAGAATGCTGGTTTTGAGATATAATGATAATGTTTAGAGTATCTGTATACGACAATGCAAAACACGAACATATTATCGGTTTATTTTAAAGCATTTGCTTGGCAGTGGTCACAGTGATTTCTAATACGGCACGAATCCAAGAAAATTTTTCTTTCATATGATCAAAATCCTCACCCGATTGTACAAAGCGGGTAGTCCCTCTCACGATAAAACCTGTTCCTTTCCCTTTGTAGCCTTCGATCTCTTTGCTGGCAATCGAAAGAATAATCTCGTTATGAACGCTAAGGTTTTTTTCTGTCTTGTTATAGCCGGAAGCTGGAATTAATAGTTTGTCCTCAGGTGTAACCACAATATAGCTATTCCAAGTATTAACGATATGGGAGCCAGCGTCACCGGCGGTTACCATAGTGACAGCTCCATCTGTGGGATGGGAAAGTACGTCCAATAATTTTTGAGTAAGCATAAGAATACATCCTTTCTGTTTGAATTGGAAGCTCGTTAACTATAATATATCCCTATTATAAAATAAAATTACCCCCGCTTACAGGGGAAATTTTAAAATAAAATAGGGGGTCAGTTTCTTTTGGGACATCTTTTTGGAGCCTTGATACTAGGTATCACCATATATAATAGCGATAGTTAAGGTCCTTCGAATAAATAGGCTAGGTGAGAGTAATGTTGATATTGGACAATAAGGGGCGTCAGCCGTTACATGATAAAATCTATAATCAGATTAAAAATCAAATATTATCAGGGAAATGGCTCCCGGCGACTAAGCTTCTATCTATTAAAAATTTATCCAGCGAATTATCTGTAAGCCGTAACACAGTGGAGTATGCTTACCAACAGTTATATGCTGAAGGGTATATATACAGTAAGCCAAGAAGTGGATACTATGTTTCATTAATAGAGCCGGAATTCCTGCCATCGTCTCGACCTCATATAGGTACGTCCCCGGAAGACGGATCTGAAGACCAAAAAAAAGTTTTCTTTGATTTTCATCCTGCTTGTCTTTCACCAAAAAGTTTCCCTGTTAACCAATGGCGTAAGCTGTATATAGATTGTTTAAAGGAAGACCCGAAGCAACTGGCTTCCTATAGTCATCAGCAAGGTGATTTTGCATTACGCTGGGAGATTCAAAGATATCTGGCGCGCTCTCGTGGCGTTTCTTGTGATCCCGAACAAATCATCGTTTGCTCTGGGCTTCAAGATAGTCTTTCGATCATAGCACCAATACTACGAGAAAATCATTCTCTATTTGCCATGGAAGATCCCGGGCATTTCATTCCAAAAGCCGTTTTCCGCAATCATTCCTTTTCTCTCACTCCCGTTTCAGTAAATTCGGACGGCCTCGACCTGGAGTCGCTGCGAAAGACTAATAGCACCGTTGTATATGTCACACCTTCCCACCAATTTCCACTAGGCTATGTTATGCCTGTGGCAAATAGACTAAAATTAATTGATTGGGCAGAAACTGTTGGAGGAGTCATTATTGAAGACGACTATGATAGTGAACTACGGTACTTCGGCAAACCAATTCCTGCGTTGCAGGGATTACACCCGCAAGGAAATATAGTATATGTAGGTACTTTTTCGAAGGTATTATCTCCTGGGCTTCGTGTAAGTTATATGGTCCTTCCTTACCAATTACTCACTGTATACCGTAAGCTATTTAGCGATTATTCTACGAATGTTTCCCTATTAGACCAGAGAACACTAACCAAGTTTATGCAGCAAGGGTACTGGGAACGGCATTTGCGTAAGATGCGGACCGTTTATAAAAAAAAGCACGACGCACTCATTCAATCGATCTATCATCATTTCGGTTCTCAAGCTAATATTATTGGGCAGGGGGCGGGGCTCCACGTTATTTTAGAGTTAGTTGATAATCTTCTTAATGAAGACGAACTTATCAAGCGTGCACAGGAGAGAGCGATTCGACTACTCCCGTTATCGGGGACTTACTTAAAAAAAAGTGGTAAGAATTCTCAGATAATACTTGGCTTTGGTAGTATGAGTAGTAGTGAAATTGATCGGGGAATTGAGCTATTATATCAAGCCTGGTATCGCTAATAATAAAAAAGGCACTCAATGGAACCTTCTCAGGTTATTGCGAAGGTTTTTCAAAAGCTGATGAAAGGAATGGTTATAAACATGGAAATTAAGCACCCTGAATGGTTACAGATTGAAGCGGATAACCAAAAATTGTATGGTTATAATCAAGGTTGGTATAAGACTTCTTTCCAGAGGACTAGAGGTTGCGGGCCAACAGCTGCTGCCATGCTGTTGTTGTATTTAAATATACGAGAGGCCGAACCTCTGTCATATCAGAGCCACAGTATTTCTTCCATAGCGAAAATACTTGAGGATGTATGGGATTATGTTACTCCTGGGTGGTTGTTGGGACTTAATAGTACGAGAAAATTCTGCAAAGGCGTGGAGGTTCTTTCGGATCACTATGGACTGAGTTGGCGATGTAGTGAACTGAGTATTACTGTATGCAAGTCCAAACGAGCATCCCTTTCTCAAGTGGTCAAGTTCTTGGAGGAGGGTATCACTTCGGATTGCCCCATAGCTTTTTTGAACTTGCACAAAGGACGAGTGACAACCTTGGAGAGCTGGCATTGGATTGTACTCGTAGCTTTGTCTTATGACGCAAGCCAGAACCGTTATATGGCTACCTGTTATGACGGAGGCTACGTAATTACATTTGATTTGGGACTTTGGTTGGACACCACCAGACTTGGGGGCGGCTTTGTATATATAACTGACTATTAAATTCAAGCCTTCGCAGGTTATTGCGAAGGCCATTTTAATGTCGGGGAGGCAATAAAATATTTTTGAGCAGTTAGGCATAAAAACTTAGCCAAGCAGCTAGATTTGATGAAATCAAGTCTAGAACCATCCCGGCGCTCCCGATATAATATTTTGTAGAAAAAAGTCGAAAATAAAGGACTTTATGGAAGATATAGATAATATGACAAATGAGAATAGAATTTAAAAAAATATATATTACAAAAAAAGGAGAATATTACATGGATTGGCTAAGAAATTTAAAAGTAGCTGGGAAATTATTGGTTCTTATTGTGGTGGCAGTAGTTTCTTTAGGAGCAGTGGGGCTTACAGGATATCACTATTTGTTAAAAGCCAGTGGGGATATGGATGCAATGTATAAAGATCGATTGTTGCCAGTTGCATGGCTAAATGACAATCGCAATCAGGCCAGAGCCATTCAGGCTGATCTCTATGACTTAATGCTTACTACGGATGATCATGAAAATGCAAGAATTAAACACGATATAGATAACCGAGTAGAACTATTTGCAAAAAATCTTGCTGATTATGAAAAAACTAATTTAGATCCCTTTGAAGTGGATACATTAAAGAAATTACACAATAGTTTAGATAAATATAGAGCTGGAAGAAAAGACGCGATTGATCTTGCATTGCAAAATAAAAATGCAGAAGCTTATGATGTTTATAATAAACAAGCAAGGGTGCATGGTGATGATTTTCATGCCAGTTTAAAGGAACTTGCAGAGTATAACGCAAAAGTTGCAGAGGAACTCAATAAAGAAAATCAAGAGAACTTTAAAAAGGCCATATGGATATTTATAGGCATTATTGTAGTGGCCTTTATATTGGTAAGCGTGTTGGGGTGGATTATTGCTCGACTTATTGCTGGTAGTCTTACTGCTGCTATTGCTCATTTGGGAGAAATAGCAAAAGGGAATTTTTCGATTGATGTGCCAGAAGAACATCTTAGAGCTCAGGATGAAGGTGGAGATTTAGCAAAAGCGTTTGATTTAATGCAACAAAATATGCGGGGGTTAATTGGTCAGATAGCCAATACCTCCGAGCAACTAGCAGCCTCATCGGAAGAGCTTACTGCTAGTGCTGAGCAATCGGCTCAGGCTGCCAATCAAGTGGCAGAGTCCATTACACAAGTAGCGCAAGGTGCAGAAAAACAACTCTATTTAGTCACTTCCACCACAGATGTAGTGGGACAAATGTCGCAAGGTATTGAGCAGGTAGGGGAAAATGCTCAGGCGGTATCACTCGCAGCGGAAAAAACAGCCAGCGCGGCGGGCGATGGCGGGCAAGCTATAGAAAAAGCGGTACGACAAATGTCGGTCATTGAGGAAAAAACCAGTGAGACGGCTATAGTGATCGCGGAACTAGAAGGTAAATCTCAAGAAATCGGACAGATTGTGGAAGTTATCGCTAACATTGCTGGACAAACTAATCTTTTAGCTTTAAATGCGGCCATCGAGGCAGCCCGAGCCGGGGAGCAGGGGCGTGGTTTTGCCGTGGTGGCGGAGGAAGTTCGTAAACTTGCCGAACAATCTGGGGAAGCGGCCAAGCAAATTGCTAGTTTAATTGGTGAAGTGCAACAAAAAACCACTAATGCCGTTGCCTACATGACTCAAGGCAAAATGGAAGTTAGTATGGGTACTCAAGTAGTCAATGTCGCTGGAGAAAGCTTTCGAGAAATTGTGAAAATGATTCAGCAGATGTCTGAGCAAATTCATGAGATATCCGCTGCTACTGAAGAGATAACCAGTGGTAGCCAACAGGTGGTAAACGCTGTGCAGGAAATTGACAAGGAAAGTAAAGTCTCTGCCGAGCAAGCTCAGACGGTGTCAGCAGCCACTGAGGAGCAGTCGGCATCTATGGAAGAGATTGCTTCTTCTAGTCAGGCTTTATCAACTATGGCTGAAGAATTGCAGGCAGCAATCGGTAAATTCAAGGTTTAAAAATGAAGGAAATTCATCCACTCCAATAAAGTCAAGCCTTCGCAAGTTGCGAGGGCCTTTTTAATGATTCAGAGCTTTAGGATTGTAAGGCCCCAGCTACTCAAATTTTGAGTGTTATGCAGCTGGGTCGGTAATTGACCTTTGAACACATGAGGGGGATCATTGAGCTCGGATCATTGACATTCTTGGCTGAATAGGGCCATAATAATAGAAAAACATTTTCTTATTTGGTATAGTGGAATGACCGAAAAATTCTGTTTTCACATAAAGCTTTGATGAATTGTAATATTCATCAAATTTAATTATAAAGAGGTTAGTATGGCTAATTTATTTAACATTTTTAGGAACAAACAATTTCAAAACATTGCAGTTTCCCATTTTAATACAACTCTAGGTATGTGCTTACTTATTCCTATATTACCAGTTTATTTGCAAAGTAGTGGCTTTGGCGAGACGCAAATTGGCATTATTATGGGCGCTACGGCAATGAGTGCTCTTTTGATAAGGCCGTGGATTGGCTTTCAAGTTGATAGTAAAGGCAGTCGGCCGGTCATTTTAATTGGTCAAATTTTGCTTATTTTATCGACCATTGGCTACTGGTGGGCCACTAGCTTTCTGGCTTTTTTTGCGTTGCGTTTACTATACGGTATTGGGCAGGCTTTTTATGGTACAGGAGCAATTACCTTCGCCAGTGGTATTGGATCAGGTGAAAGCAATTCCAATGCGATTGCCCTGTATACGTTAACCACTATGTTTGGTCTTGGACTTAGTATGAGTATAGCCCAGGCAACTTTTGATAGTTTTGGTTTTAATGCACTGATTGGTATTAGTGTTATGCTGTTAGCGGTCGCCTTTAGTGTGATGAAGTGGCGCTCTCATCCAATTAAGCTGGCGGCGAGTAACGCTCAGCGGACTGCATTTATGGATGTGCTTAAATCTAATGTTGTTTTTGCGTCAACCCTTTGCCAGTTTGCTGCCAGTTTTTCGTTTAGTGCGGTCCTTACCTTTATACCACTTGCTACTATTGATAAAGGTGTTAGTTTTTATTCTCTATTTTTTATTGCCTTTGCTATTTCTGTAATTAGTTCCCGTCTTTTTGTACAGCGCATCAATCATAGTTTAGGTTTGGTACATGCCATTGTATATGCCAGTATCACGATGTTAGTCAGTATATTACTGCTGCTTGTTACCATTTCACCCATTATCCTTATTTCGTCAGGCATTTTGTTTGGTTTAGGATTCGGTATTGTTTATCCTAGCTTAGTGTTGCTACTGGTGGAACGCATTAATCAAAAGAATCGCGGCACGGCTCTTGGCGTCATGATTGCCGCTGGGGATATTGGTAATGCTCTTTCTACTACAATATTAGGTGCTGTAGCTGAACATCTAGGATATACTGCCTTGTTTTCAACGATAGCGTTATTACTAGCAGTCTGTATATATTACGTTTATAATATATTGGTTAAAAGTGGTGAAGAAGATAAGCATGACAAAGGGAATATTACTAAATTATCCAAATGATATATTGCAGTATGTATAATAATAAATTATACGGGATTTTACATACAAATGTCGAAATAAGCAACTATATAGACCACTTGAAAGCAGGTGCCTACCATGTTTTACGTAAAGACCGATCATCAGCAAGAACGATTGTTTGGTTATTTAATCAATTGTTTGGGGATATCATAAATGGTTAGAAAATTTACAGTTCGTATTTTATTCTTGCTTTTGAGCTGTTTTGCTACTCATCTATTGCAAAGTACTAGTGCGTTCGCTAAGGAGCATATGGAACTCGGTTCCTATTCTATATCTGCGTTTGAAATCATTGAAGATCCACGCGGTAGTTATAGTTTTGATGAGATCAGTAGAGCGGATTATTCTAATCAATATGTAGCGTACCCAGAAAAAATACTTTCTTTAGGTATTACTAAATCTGTTTATTGGATACGTTTTAGACTATTGGCCCCTAATACAGGGAAGGGTGTTGCAGGACAGTTGCTGCAACTTAATAATCCTAATATTGACAAAATTAATATCTATATACCGATAATTAATAAGGATCCTATTTTTGAGCATCATTATATTGTAAAAGAAGTCGGGGTAAGTCGACCAGGAGCTAATCGAAATATTGTAGACAATACATGGGTCTTTCAACTTACCAATGAATTTAATGATAAAAATTTTATTTATCTTCGATTAGAAAGCACTTCAGCTCTTCGTCTGCCTGTACAAGTTTGGAAATCAGAGGACTTTATTGCAGAGATGCTTTTAAAAAACCTAGGATTTGGTGCATTCTACGGTATTTTAGTAGCGATGCTAATCTTTAATTTATTTATTCTTTCAGTTTTGCGGGATAAAGCATATTTATTTTATGTTTTATATATTGGTTTTATGCTTTTATATCAGTTTCAAGTACATGGTCATCTTAAAATGCTCATTGATATTCCTTATCGACTATATAACGCTGTTTTTTGGGTTTGGTTAGCAGCAACATTTATTTTTTCTATCTATTTTACCAGGCAATTTCTGCAAGTAGAATCTCATTTGCCCCACTTAAATAAAGGCTTGACTGGAATTGTAGTGGTAGCTGTTCTTCAGGGGATTTTAGGAGTTATGGGTTATAATATTTGGGCAAATCAAATTGCCCATGGCCTGGGTATTATTGGTCCTGTGTTTATCATGATATTAGCAGTGCTGCGATTTCACCAAGGCTTCAGGCCTGCGCGCTATTATATTCTGGCATGGGGCGTTTTATCGATTGGAATTGTTATGTGGTCTTTAGCCGCTTATCTACCAGGAGTATTTGCACCTATAAATTTCTTGCTATTAGCGACGGCAAGTGAGTCAATTTTACTGTCCCTGGCACTAGCGGACCGCGTGAAAACATTAAGAATAGAAGGTGAGGCACTCGGTGAAAGTGTTAAATGGTACCGGGATTTGAGTTTTACTGATGGACTGACTGGGCTATATAATAAAAGGTTTTTTGATATAAAGATACATGATGAAATAACTCTTGCATTGCAATGTGGTACACCCATGTCGCTGATGGTTATTGATATTGATAAATTTAAATCATATAACGATAATTATGGGCATTGGGAAGGCGATCAGGTTATTATTCGCCTCAGTGATATTTTCTTAAAAGTAATAGAGGAGGGGCAAATTGCTTTTCGTTATGGTGGGGAAGAATTTGTTCTTTTGTTACCCAATATGATGTGTGCTGATGCCCATCTTATTGCAGAAAGGATTCGTCAAACATTCATGAAAGAAATTTTTTTGCCAACGATGAAATCTGTAGTCACAGTAACAATTAGCATTGGAGTTACTGAGATGCGTCCTGATGATAATCAGGAGAGCCTCTTTCAGCGAGCGGATAAAGCTTTATATATTGCTAAAGAAAATGGGCGAAACCAAACTATTGTTTTATAAAAAATTAGATATACTTAAGATTCGGCCATTTGGTGAAAAAAAGCAAGGGGACATTATCTATACGGTATTGATCAAACCCGATTATTTTGAGCCAAAATTACAGTGGAATATGACGACCACGGTATATATTGATACGCAATGAGGAAATTGACCTCAATAAAAAAAGATTTAATGAGGGGAGAGTATATTAAATTTGTTAAGCACTAAATTAATCAGCGATAAATTACAAGACACGATTACTAGACTGAAAGGCAGTGAGAAAAAGCAAAGAGCTCTGTATAATACCGTTAGTAACGTGCGACTCCTTGTGTTTTTGACAGGTGCTATTCTTACTGGATTTTTTTATGCAGAGGATTCGCTGCAAATAGCATATTTAATATTGTTTATATTCATAATACTGTTTAGCTTCTTTGTTGTTAAACATGATAGGATCTCGACTCGACTACAGCAGACTGGTTGCAGAATAAAAATAAATGAACAATACCTAGATCGAATTCATGGAAAATGGATAGAATTCGGTAATGATGGACAGGATTTAGTCGATGACAAGCATCCATATACCAGTGATTTAGATATATTTGGCGCTAAGTCATTATTTCAGTGGATTAATGTCACCTATACTTTTTATGGCCGCAAAAGACTAAAAGAATATCTTAGTAGTCAAGAAAAAGACATTATACGAATAAAAAAGCGGCAGCAGGCTGTAACAGAACTAGCAGGAAAACTAGATTTCTGTCAGGATATGCAATGCGCCGGAATGAGCTTATCACAAATCGGTAATGATCCAGAAGGATTATTGTTTTATGCGGAAAACTCGACGAAAACATTCAAAAAGAAGTGGATGGTAATTCTTGCGTATCTCTTACCAATGATAACAGTAGGGACGAGTGCTTTAATTGCCCTGAAATTTCCTATTTCTGCTTATATACCATTCACCTTGCTCATGCTACAAATTATTTTAACAGCTGTGGCATATAGTAAGATTGCACCTATTTTGCAAGATGTCTATAAGATCAAAAATGATCTTTCGGTGTTTAGTAGCTTAATCAAATTGATAGAAGAACAACCCTTTGCAGATGATTATTTGTCAGAGTTAAAAGCAAATTTTTTGACGAACAATAAAAGTTCATCTCGGCAGATAAAAAAATTACAACGAATTATTGGGTTCATCGATGTACGGTATAGCTCAATTCTATATTTTGTATTGAATACTTTCTTTCTCTGGGATTATCATTGTTTATTTAGTGTAGAGCAATGGAAGCAGTCAAACGGTAAATTAATTAGAAAATGGATTGAAACAATAGGCTATTTTGAGGCTGTTTCTAGCTTAGCGGTTGTATTACAGATCAATCCGGAGTGGTGTTTTCCAGTGTTTGCAGAGAGCAAACTAAAAGTTGTAGCCCGAGAGATGGGACACCCTTTGATCGGGGAGCATAAAAGGGTTTGTAACCATGTAGAAATAGACAATAATTTATGTATTATTACGGGATCAAATATGTCAGGCAAGACTACTTTATTACGGACCGTGGGGATTAACCTTGTTTTAGCCTATTCTGGTGCGCCAGTTTGTGCAAAAAGCATGGAATGCTCAATGATGAATATTTTTACATCAATGAGAATAAAGGACGATGTAAATAGTGGTATATCCACATTTTATGCAGAACTGATACGAATCAAAATGATTGTGGATGACTCCCATAAAAAAGAGAATATGATTTTCTTAATTGATGAAATATTTCGGGGGACCAATTCCCGCGATCGAATTATGGGAGCGAGAAACGTTATAAGGAACTTGAGTAAAAATTGGATTGTTGGTTTAATTTCTACCCATGACTTAGAGTTATGTGATTTAGAATATGAAAAGAATGTTAAACTTAGGAATTATCATTTTGCAGAAAGCTATGTAGATGATAAAATGAAGTTTGATTATCTACTTCGTAAGGGGCGTTCTACTACGACAAATGCCCAATATTTAATGAAGATGGTTGGTATTGAATGGGTAGACCATCATCTTTGACATCAAAAGGACATAAAATTGCACTTGGGTTAGGATTAAGCTCTGTGATTTTTTTACATATCTTCCCGCTCTAGTAAGAAAAAGCCTCTGCAGATTATTGCAGAGGCTTTTTCTAATACTCTATCCTACAATATTAATTTCTGTCAAAAAGAGATTATTAAAAATCCCATCTCATTAGAGGAATTTTATCTGATTAAACTATGAATAAAATTTGCTATTAATGGTAATAATTACAATATGAAGTTTGTTTATCTTAAACACAAGATTCTCGTTTCGGAAAAATAGCCTTATACATATGGGTAAACTGAGATCGATTCGGTAGGGAGAGAAAGTAGAATGAAAAAAAAATTACTATATAGATGTGGTTTGCTCAGTATATTTATTTTTGTTGCTGTTGGTTGGGGATTTTTAATGTATATGGATAAACAGAACGTATCTGTATCATATGGCAAGGACGATTTGATTCGATTACATGTACTGGCAAATAGTGATAGCACATCAGATCAACAGTTAAAATTAAAAGTGCGTGATGCCATCATAGTTTATTTAGCACCTTATTTAAAGCAGGCTGCTACGAAAGCAGATGCTCAACAAATTGTTTTAGAGCATAAGGATAAGCTTATTGATGTAGCTAGGCAAATACTGGTTATGAATGGAGCGGATTATCCGGTAGATGTACAGATTGGAATGTTTGACTTTCCGATAAAATCATATGGCAGCTTAGTACTGCCAGCTGGCAGATATGAGGCAGTGCGTGTATTAGTCGGAAGAGCTGAAGGGAAAAATTGGTGGTGTGTGTTATTCCCCCCCTTATGTTTCGTTGATATTACAAATGCAGTTGCGATACCGGCAAAAGGTCTGGTTGATAACGAAGACCAGCAGAATACAGAAGTTCAATTTAGATCTAAGATTGCTGAACTGTGGAGGGAAAGTACAAAGTAGCAAATCACGTCAATTTTGTACTTTGATTGCTCGTATGGATGTGTCTAATTCTTGCTGGTGTTGTTTTGAAGCTACTGATTGATTAGACTTGCGAATCTCATCATCCTATATAGGGAAAAGTTAAGGGCGGTCATTGTACCCGCCCTTAACTTTTTCGACAGCGAAATTTGACACCCATGCACTGTCTGCTGTATACAATATTTTGTGGTTTTGTTTCAACCAATTGAACTTCAATATCATTAATAAATGCCATAACATCAATATCCCTTTTCAAATTTAAAATAAGAAGATATGATATAATTTAGTGGAGAATTATGGTTATGACTAACTTATTAGAAATTGGATTACTTCTATCATAGAGTAATCAATCAATTTTCAGATTAAACGAATTGAGGAGAATTGTTAACATGATTATATTACGAAGCGAGCGAGAAATAAAAAAAATGCATGAAGCGGGGAAATTACTAGCTTCTTGTCACGAAGAAATAAAAGAGATGATCAAACCCGGTATTAGTACATTAGAAATTGATGAATTTGTTGAAGAATACTTAGCGAAAGGGGGTGCTACTCCTGAGCAAAAAGGATATCAAGGTTATCAGTACGCTACCTGCGCCTCTGTTAACGATGAGATTTGTCATGGATTTCCCAATCGTAAACCATTGAAAGACGGCGATATTGTAACAATTGACATGGTCGTTAACTTAAACGGTGGCCTTGCTGATTCAGCTTGGACTTATGCAGTCGGTACTATTTCTGAAGAGATAAAACATCTACTGGAAATAACGAAACAATCTATGTACAAAGGTATTGAACAAGCACAGGTTGGAAACCGCTTAGGGGATATTGGTCATGCTATACAAAAATATGCCGAAGGGGAAGGATTTTCGGTTGTTAGAGATTTCACGGGACATGGCATAGGAAGAACAATACACGAGGAGCCTACTGTTCCTCATTACGGAAAATCCGGCAAAGGACTTAAATTGAGAGAAGGTATGGTCATCACCATTGAACCAATGGTGAATGCTGGTTCATGGCATTGTACAATAGATCCGAATGGATGGACGGCTCGAACGGTTGACGGTAAGCACTCTGCTCAGTATGAACATACAATTGCTATTATGCATAATGGACCGCTAATTCTAACGGAACAGAACGTCTAGTAAAGATTGAAATTAAGGTATTAATTTATGGAGATTTCCGATAGGGATATTGCTAATTTTTTAATGCATTCTATATAGCACTGAAAAAAAGTAACCTATAAGCCGGCAATTCGCGGACTTGTAGGTCTTTTTTATCATGATATGTAGTAATTATGGGTTGAAATCGGCGCAGAGTATATACTGATTATTTGAATGATCTTTGAAAGTCATCGAATACGTGACACAGGGCCTGCCATTTGCCAAGGACATGTATGTTTCCGTAATATATTGATCTTGACCGGATTGAATAAACATATAATAGTCTTTCAGAGATTGATCGGTTCCTTTGCAGGCGGCTTGAAATATATTAGCGCGTTGTCCTCGAGCAATTCCGAGGATTCCTGTCGTGTTCGTAATCTGTATTCCATTCATGTCCAAGATGTATAAGTACTGCAAGGGAAGCTCTATCACCATTACACTTAATTTTTCTTCAAACTGATCTCGTGTTATTTTGTTTAAATCAACTAGAAGCAAATGCAGAAGATGGCAATAGTCCTTTTTCTTGCACGAGTCGCTATTGATTTTTTCAAACTTTTGATTTCTAAATGCTGCTGTCACATGGTTTATTTTATTTCGCAAGCGGTTGGGAAGAATATTTGCCACTGGCTGAGGCCTGGAGAAATAATATCCCTGTAACATGTCGGCTCCGCATTCGAGGCAAGTTAAGGCTTCGGAATTGGTTTCGATGCCTTCGGCAACGACTAGAGAACCAGTTTTTCTTGCCATGTGAACCAGAGATTTAAATAGTTCTTGTTTATAGTAGTCTTTGTCTATTTCGCTGATGAGCAAACGGTCAATCTTGATGATATCAGGGCGCACATGAAAAATTCGGTCTAAATTGGAATGGCCATTTCCTACATCGTCGAGGGCAATCAAGAAACCCAGTTTTCTATAGATACCGATAAAGGTTTTTAGCGCTTTGATGTCACAGACTTTGGATTCGATAATTTCGATAACCACTGAGGTGGGATTGATACCAAATCGTTTTACGTTGCCACTTAGATTCCCAGAACCGACGACTCCTTCGTCGATGATAGCCGTGTCGAGATTGAGAAACAAGAGAGCGTGGTCATGGTTTGTAGCAAGGAGTCTATAGTTCTCTAAGGCTTTTTCTCGACATAGTCGGTCTAGGTCAACTAGCTTGTTTTCGGTAGCGGCTAGCGAAAACAAGTCATTCGGCATGATGATGTCCTTTGTGTAGGGGGTGATGCCTCGTGAAAGCGCTTCGTACCCGATAACCATACGTTTTCCAATTGAAACAATAGGCTGGAAATGAGTCGTAATAGCCCTAGTTTCCAATAGCTTCTTTAAGTCGATTTGACACGCCTGCGCTAAGTGCATAGTATTATTGTCTCCTCCTTATAGTGGTACAAAAGTGACCTCCCTACACTAGGTTGTGTAGGGAGGTCATCGTTGACATCATCTTTTAATATGCATGAATAGTTTACTTTGTCGTTAACTACTTTGTCAAGGTGCAATCTGTCATTTTTGGACAAATAATGTTTTTTGTTGTCGAAATAACTGTATCGTTGGTAATGACGAAAGCGTATCCTGGTTATTAGGTATATTTTAGGTGTATAATAAAAGAGTTCCTCATTGTTAGTGATTATCAGTGAAGTACTAGGCTTACATCTGGTTTGTACTGCCTAATATTATTGTACAAGTTGTAGTTAATAAAGTAGGTATGGTAAGGAAAATTAGTGAAAAAATAATTTTATAATAGGAGGTAATAAAATGCAGTCAAAATTAAATCCGGTTAAATGGGGAGTCGTACTTGCTATTTTGACTATTTTACTCGGTTTTGTTCTTGGGGCCGCTATGGGAGGAGCTGAGCCGCAAATTCGGGAGTATTGGACGGCGTCAGCACAGCCTATTTTCTCAACCGCTTATAATAATGATAATCAAAAGATTGTTGTGATGGTAGATCGATCTTGGAAGATGTTGCAGCGGGCTCATATGCATGCGGCTGCCATTGGAGCGGCAAGTCTTATATTAATGTATATATTGGCTTGCTTGAATGTATCAAACTTATATAAAAAGTGGATAGCTTTATTATTAGGGATAGGGTCGTTGGGCTACTCTATTTCCTGGCTATATACGGCTTTTGCAGCACCTGTTGTAGGGAGTATCCCTGTTGCTAAAGCTTCTATTCACATCCTGGCGGCATCCTCAATTGTGATGTTATTATTGGGAACAGTAGTAGTATTAGCTCTGAGTTTGAAAACGCTACTTTCCAATGAGTCAGCAGATAGTAAGAACAATTAATTTATAACTCAACTTTCTCAGCGCGAAATAAGTAGTAGAGTGAGTTTGTAGTAATCTCTTCATCCACTTCAGTAAATGAAAGCCTTTCGACTGTACCTTGTGTCGGAAGGCTTTTTTTAGGTACTCAGATAGTTGAAAATTATCTGAATAATAAGTAAATGCAAGCACTGTTTTGTTTTCAAAATCGAATACTTGGTATAAACATCAGAGAAGGATGGGACAATAATTTCAAAGAGTGGGCGATGAAGTGAGCAGATTAATAAGTACTCAGGTTTAATGGCTAGGGTGGCCAACCTTTTTGCAACCATTTTCAATAAAAATGGTTAAATTTAATATAAAAAACACAGGAGGTATCTATGACCCGTTACAAATGGACTATGTTCGGCATAGACGTGCTTTTCTTGGCTATTCAATTAGTAATCATGTTTGGGTTAGCAAAGGGAGGCTACTTTGACTATATTCGAAGTATTATGGTAACAACTTGCTTCTGGGGTGTATATGTGCTTTTAGAGGCTAGATATGGACTATATATGAATAATTATGTTAGAGCAGTGCTAGTGCTTTCCATAGTGAACGATGCTTTCTTTGGCTACTATTTGGATTTCTACGCGACATCCTCAATTGTCGATAAAATTTTGCATGTGTTTGGAACTTATTCATTTTCCCTATTCGCATATGTTTTAGTTGTTCAATTGCTTAACAATCCAGTACAACGATCATTTAAATTTATATTGGTTGTATGCTTGGGACTTAGTATTGGAACATCTTATGAAATTTTAGAATTTATTACTGATAATATTTCACATCCAGTACCACCTAGCCAACCTAGTTTGTTAGATACAGATCTGGATTTGATTGGGGATGCTATAGGGGCAGTTTTCGCCGCAATACACGCAACCTCTAGAACCTTTATTGATCGGAACTTTTAAATAAATCTCACGTAAGTACATTCGGATTATTCATTGATGTTATGGATATAATGGATGAAATTAGAAACTAATGGGGGATAAGATACCCTTTTAAATAACAAGTGCATGAATTGAAAATATTAGCGAGCTATTATTCTAATCGGACATGGATATTTCGTTCCCGAAAAAAGCAATTGATCTATTAAAGCTTGCATGTTAGTATTATTCTAGGTAGCAGACTTATTAACGAATAAGAGTGATATGTAAGAAGTTGTTAGATGGGTGGTGATGAATTTTTAATCATTGCTCCTTATGCCGATGGAAAAAATATTAAAGTAATTGTTAACGATATACTTAATAGCAAAAAATAGCACAGCGCCCTTCTCGGATGAGAGCAGTTGGGAGTTGTGCTATTAATCTTTTTTATAATAAGCATCATATATGGAAGGCTCTTTTTTGCAAAGCACGTGCAGAGATAAATCCAAAACATTTTTGTCTCTACTTATAGTATGACCCCTGCGCCCATACATATAATTCTCAATTCAAGTCAAGAACCATCCCGACTCAGTTAACCATAAACTCTACAACAGTTGACAATGTTCTAAGGGTGATTTATACTTTTTCTTAGTGAATACATATTAAAATACGGTGCTTTGGAGGATCATGATGTATAACAGACATGAATTAACTGGTTTTATTTATTCAGCATTTTTCGCTGCCTTAATAGCTGTATTGGGGATCGTGTCCATACCTTTGCCAATAAGTCCTGTTCCTATTACAGGTCAGTCTTTGGCAGTTATGTTGGCGGGAAGCATATTAACGGTAAGGCAAGCTGGATTTAGTGTACTGACCTTTTTGCTACTTGGTGCCGTAGGAGTGCCAGTCTTTGCAGGCCTAAGTGGAGGTATTGGGATTCTTGTTGGCCCGCGAGGGGGATATCTGATCGGCTATTTGGTAGGGGCTATTGTTATTGCTTCATTAAAGAGCAAAAGCAATAACATCTGGCGTCTAGCTCTAGCTAATATTGTAGGTGGCATCATTGTTGTTTATATATTAGGTGTATTGTGGTTAAGCTTTGTAACAGGCATGGGAATCGAGAAGGCAATAATGGTGGGTGCACTTCCTTATATACCTGGAGATTTATTCAAAGTTTTTGTGGCTACGGTCGTCGGAGTTGCTGTTAACAAACGGTTACCGAAAACTCAGGTACGCTCATGAGTATAGCTTATTTAATCGGTGGTATGAGAACACCAATTGGTAAAACTAGTGGTTATTTGAGGGACTCATTGCCTGAGCAACTTGCTGCCGTGGTATTAAATGAGGTCGTCGCCAAATACCAATTATCACCGAATGTCATCGATCAAGTTATACTAGGAAATGCTGTAGGCCCTGGCGGTAATATTGCCAGGGTCTGCGTACTTGAAGCTGGTTGGCCCTACAGTACTCCCGCCATAACGGTTGATTCCCAGTGCGGATCGGGGCTGAGTGCCGTTAGTTTCGCAGTGAGTCAAATCATAGCTGGTCATGCTGATATCATTATTGCGGGCGGAGTAGAAAGTACGAGTATGGCTCCTAGACGACAATTCAATCACAATGACCCTCGTTTTCAAGGAGAAAATTCATATTACGAAAGAGCGCCTTTCTCTACCCCTTCCGTCGGTGATCCAGATGTCGGTGAAGCGGCCGAAAACCTTGCCGAGCAAATGGACATTTCTAGAAAAAATATGGATGCGTTGGCTCTCGAAAGCCATAAAAGAGCATTTCGAACGCAAGAGCAAGGCTATTTAAAAGATATTATGACTCCCATTAAGATATCAGGCAGAATAATTGACACGGATGAATGCATACGCAAAAATATAACCCTTAAACTTCTGGAAAGAATGAAACCTGTGTTTAGGGAGGCCGGAAAAATCACTGCGGGCAATACCTGTTTGAAACATGATGGCGCTGCCGTCATTGTTATTGCATCCCATGATGCAATGCAAAAATATAACTTACAACCACAGGCCATTATTAGAGGAACGACAAGTTGTGGTTGTGACCCCAATCTCTTTCCCTTGGGACCTGTTTCTTCCATTCAAAAACTACTAACCAAGAGCGGTTTGCAGTTACAAGATATTGATGCTATGGAAATAAATGAAGCCTTTGCCGTTAAGATACTGGCATGTTGCCGACAATTGGGCTTTAGCCTGAATAAGACAAACGTTTTGGGTGGCGCATTAGCTTATGGCCATCCTTATGGCGCCTCGGGAGCTATTATCCTACTACATTTGCTGAAAGCATTACAGCAAGTTGAAGGACGACTGGGAATCGCTGCCATCGGAGCTGTAGGCGGTATGGGAATGGCAACGCTTATTGAAAGGTGCTGAAAATATGTGCTGATTCATAGTAATTTAAATGCCACAAGTAAAAATCAGGCTCAGAAAGTGTGCCTGATTCACGGCAATATCCAACTTACCTATCAAGAATTTACACAACAAGTAGAGTATCTCGCATATCGACTGGCTATGCAAATAAAAAAAGGTGACAAGGTCCTCGTCAAGCTTGCCAGCCCTATATCCCAACTGCGGTATTTCTTTGGAATTTTAAAAGCAGGTGGTGCGTGTGTTCTCATGGACTCGTCGACCTCAGAAGAAGTGTGTGCAGAACTACTGAGAATACATAGTATTCATCTATATATTGATGAAAAATTTGAACTTCCCATAGCGACAGCATTGCGATTGCCTGAAATTCATCAAGACAACATTTTTTTTGGAGCCATAAGTTCAGGAAGTACTGGCACCCCTAAGTTGATATGGCGAGATCACCAGAGCTGGACGAGCGCCTTCCCTGTACAAAGCAATGTTTTTAATATTTCAAGTTCAGATACTCTTTATTTAGCCAGCGCACTGGTTTATACGGGGAATCTTAATGCATGTATGCATATCCTTTCTGAGGGTGGGACTGTTGTGATCGCTAGTTCTAGCCTACCGCGCACCTGGGTGGGAGAGATGAAGACTCATCATGTCAGTGCGATTTTTATGGTTCCGACCAATTATAAAATTTTACTGAAGGCGATTAATGGCCCCCTTGCTCAGATAAAATCAGCAGTAACCGCTGGGGCGAAGATGGATATACAGACCGTCCAACGCCTAATCAAATGCTTTCCTCGCGCGAAGATCTATGAGTATTATGGGGCAAGTGAACTTGGACATGTAAGCTACATGTCAGCAACAGACCTTTTACAGCATCCGGAATCAGTAGGGAAAGCATTCCCCGGTGTAACACTCAGTATTGATGATAATTTGATATGGGTTGAAAGCCCCTACCTAGCGCCCAAATACAGACCCAAAGCCACTGTAGAAGATTTGGGCAGAATCGATACGCAAGGCTATTTACACTTGCTGGGACGCAAGCACGGTATCATCAATACAGGGGGAATTAAAGTTATTCCTGAGCAAGTAGAAGCTATTCTACTCCAATGTCCCGGAATCGCAGAAGCAGTCGTTGGAGGCATCGATGATTCTTTGCGAGGGCAAAAAGTATGTGCATGGGTTGTTAAGAATAAAGTGACTCTAATGGCAGAGGATATTCTGGATTTTTGCCAAAAAAAAATCCGTCATCATTATTGCCCCCGCAAGATCATCTTTGTTGATGAAATGCCTATCAATAAAAACGGAAAAATTGACAGAAAGAAGTTAAAGAGTGAGGAGGGTTTCTTTTGACGACGATTGAGACACTACTTCCACAAAGATACCCATTTTTGTTTGTCGATGAAATTATATCAGCAACTATCGATGAAATCATCGGTATTAAAACCTATGATAACTCCTTCATTTTCTACCAAGGACATTTCCAAGATCAAAAAATAGTACCCAATGTAATACTTATTGAGTCCATGGTACAATGTGGCGGGGCGGGTATAACCCAAATTGGTATCCTTGAAAAAGCCTCGTGGGGGTTGGCATCCTTGGAAAAAGTCCGCTTTTTTCGTTCTATTAAATCAAGCTCAACAGTTAGAATGGTAGTTAAAACCATTAAAGTATCACATAAACTACTCAAACAAACTGGGACAGCCTCTTGCGAGGGACAGGCTATCATAGAAGCAACCTGGTTATGTTTAAGGCTTACGTGATGGTGATTGTACTAGCAAAAATAGTATGCGTAGATCGTTTTTAGGCTCAACATGCAAGATTCCTCTGCTTGTTGAGCCTTTTGTCGCGTAAAGCTTCTAATTGAACTCTGTCTCTTGTTTATAAAGTAATTGCTTACAAAGAAAATAAAATCTAAACGCTCATCGGCTGGCAGGGAGGATGATTTTTAAAGTGTAAAAAAATGTATATTTTAGCAACTATAATTGTTTAAGTAGCAGGAAAACTGGATCTTATTAACGAAACTTCCTTTAAATAACATGATAACTAATATCCTGTACATGTACAGTAGCGATTGCTGTTAGAGGGGGAAATTACTTGCTCTGTCCTAATTGTTTTCAGGAAAAAGAGAATGAAGTAACCTGTCCATTTTGTGACTTTAATGAAAGTCACTATAGTCATCTGCGAGGACTGCCATATCGCACATTGTTGGCTAACCAAAATAAACAGACCCGTAGCCAGGCATTGGAATCCAATATTTCCCGGGAAATTGCAAGATTATGAGTAAAAATAATACATTATTTGGACGTTTAGCAAGTATGTTTAATCAATTTACATTTGCCCAAAAGACGGTAAAAATGGTCTTTGCAGAGGCTCGTCTTAGCTCTGCAGGTGGTAGGAAGATGAATCAAGACTATATAGGGACTTGTGCTACAGATAACTACCATTGCTGGCTAGTGGCTGACGGTCTGGGCGGACATAGCGGTGGGGAAATTGCTTCGAAGCTAATTTGTGAAGAAATAATCGAAGATTTTTCACGTCAGCCTGCCATAGAAGGATTAGAACGCGGTTTTACGGTGGCTAATGATGCACTACTAGCGGCCCAGCAAGTTGAGCAACGTCATATTGCCATGCAAAGCACAATTGTGGGTTTAGTTTCAGATGGACAGCAGGCGCGCTGGGGGCATGTTGGCGACAGTCGGTTGTATATGCTGCGTGATGGCAAGATCATTCATCAGACAAAAGATCATAGTGTAGTACAAGCGCTAGTGACTGCAGGGCAAATTGAGCCACCTGAAATGAGGCGCCATGAAGATCGAAATAAATTATTAAGAGCTGTTGGCAGTACAAAAATCGTACGCTATACGATGTGTTTAGAACCTGTAGCCCTTAAAGCAGGCGATGCTTTTTTACTGTGTACTGATGGTTTTTGGGATTATGTTTATGAAACTCAGATGCTAAGTGATTGGTCAAGTGCTCTTTCGCCTGAGGATTGGCTCAACAAAATGGAGCAACGGTTATGCAAACTGGCGGTTGGTGAGTTTGATAATTATACAGCTGTAGCGGTGTGGGTGAATAAAGCGTAGAAAAGGTGATGTGATGAAGATAATTCCAGCAAATGCTCAGCATGTTGGTAAGCGTGCCAATCAGCAGGACGCTTTTGCTTTCTCGAATAACAGTGATCAGGAATTTGTTAGGCATTCGGGTTTTCTAGCAGTGCTATGCGATGGTATGGGCGGTATGGCCCTTGGTGAACAAGCGAGCAATGTTGCTGTGCAAACAATGATCAAATCTTATATGGATAAGGGTGACGATCAATTCATAGTTGAAGCTCTAGAATATGCTTTGCAAACAGCCAATCAAGCAGTGTTAGATTTAGCCGAAACTGCCGGACTGGGGGGGGAAGTCGGTACGACACTCGTGGCTGCACTTGTTCACAATGAACAGTTACACTGGGTTTCGGTCGGAGATAGTCGAATCTACTTACTGCGCAATGGGGATGTTACACAAATTACGGAAGATCATAACTATGCCATAGAGCTTGACGCTTTGGTGCGACAAAAAAAGATAAGCCGTGAACAGGCCGATCGTGATCCGGAACGGCAGGCCTTGGTTAGTTATCTTGGTTTGCCGCGGCTACCTTATGTATCATCAAGTAGACAGCCCATGCCCCTACAGGCTGGTGATATTGTAATATTATGTAGTGATGGTTTGTACGGAACGCTGACGCCTGACGAATTCAAACAGACTTTGACTTGTCATCCAGGAGATCCTAATGCCCTATTGCAGGCAGTGCTTGCTAAGGAGTACCCCCATCAAGATAATACGACTGTTACCATGTTAATTTGTGGGCAAGTATCAGGTGATACAGTGCGTAATCCCAAGAAGAACGCTAAACGTAAATGGTCTAGAGGGTTTGTTATGTTGGTTATATTGGGCTTACTATTACTGACCTTAGCAACTGGCCTGGTGGTTTATTATTTGAATCTACGATAGTTGTTGATAAGCCACGAGAGTGATGGCTCAAACTTTTGAAGGCAAATGGCAACTTATAAAAGAAGGTAGATAGCTATTATGAACAAATTTAACTTAAAGCAACACAATAAGGGATTTGATCTTCTAAGGGTGATCGTATCAATTACCATGATTGTCGCAGTGCTTGCAACTGTGGCTATAGTATATCCGCAAATGTTGCCAGATAAAGTGGCTCCCCTTACACCAACTCTAGCTCTGTTGCCGCCTGATGTGTTGATTGAGGATAAAGTCGAAACAATCCTCAACCGTATGAGTGATGAAGAAAAGGTTGGGCAACTACTGATTATTGGTATTGATAATACTGAGGCCGATGAGAATGCCTTAACAATGCTACGTAAGTATCACATCAGTGGCATTACCCTCTTTGATCGAAACATGGATAATCCTGCACAGGTTGCTAGGCTTAGTGATGCACTGCAAAAAGAAGCCCTCAAGCAAAAAAGTCAGTTGCCATTATTTATTTGTATTGACCAAGAGGGTGGGCAGGTAGCTAGAATGGCGGATAAAGTCACAGTGGCACCATCCCAAGAAAAATTAGCAACAAGTGGTCAAATTGAACAGGCAACTGTGTGGGCTAAGGGTACGGCTCGTGAACTTAAGGCCATGGGAATAAATGTTAACTTTGCACCGGTTGTTGATTTAGGCGCTGCCTATGGACGCTCATATGGCAAAGATCCTGCTCAAGTCATCGCTTTTGCCCGGGCTGCGGCCCAAGGCTATCAACAGGAAGGTCTGCTATTCTCCCTTAAGCACTTCCCAGGAATTGGTCGTACTAAAGTTGACCCTCATCTTGATCCGTATGTGATTGAGGCCGATAGAAAGACCCTAGAACAAGAGGATTTGGCTCCATTTCGTACGTTGATTCAGGAAATGGATAACCAAGGCTTTTTTGTCATGGTATCTCATTTAAAATATCTAGCCTTGGATGGGGAATACCCTGCGAGTGTTTCTGAACTAATTCTGACTAAATTACTGAGACAAGAGCTAGGTTTCCAAGGACTCATCGTCACTGACGATATGGAAATGGGAGCGCTGACTAAGCTGTATTCATTTGAGCAAATGGGATATCTGGCAGTAAAGGCTGGTGCGGATCAATTGCTGGTGTGCCATGATAGTACGCATCAAATTGCCGTATACAATGGGATATTGGGGGCTGTTAGAAGAGGACAATTAGACCAGACCACTTTAGATAATGCGGTGCGCCGTGTTATTAAAGTGAAATTGCAGCACGTTCGATATAGTAGTGTGGACCCCGAGAACGCTACTCATATTGTAGGCAAGTAATAGGGCTGGCTGAGGGTTATTCGAGTTGAAGGAGATAAACCGATGAAGGTTTTGCTACTGAAAGGGTTAGTTGTAGTATGTTTGTGCCTTGGGGTTCAGTGGAGTGCGATTGTAAGTGCGGCTGACTTGGTTAACATGCAGCAAAGTACGGTACATATCTTTGCACTGGTTGGTAATAGTGGTGCTACTGGTTCAGGATTTTTGGTAGGTAATGGTGAGTATGCAGTGACAAATTGGCATGTTGTATCCAGTGTAGAGCAAAGAGCGAGTTTATTTGTCATTACCAGCCATAACCAAAAAACGGCAGCTCAAGTTGTTTGGCATTCTGCGCAAAAAGATTTAGCTATTTTAAAACTTGAAAATGGGTCGGCAGGGTTAGCAGTAGCGTTTGCACCTCGTAGTAAGGTGCAGGTAGGCGAAAATGTTTATGTTATGGGATTTCCGGGGGTCGTTGACAGTATCGAAAAATCCACCAACTTTTATTCGGAAGTCACAGTGACGCGAGGCATTGTGAGCAGGGAAATCAAATTTGAAAATGGCATACGCTATTATCAAACAGATGCTGCGGTTAATCATGGGAATTCAGGTGGGCCTCTGTTTAATGATAAGGGGCAAGTCATAGGTATTATCGCCATGAAGCCTGTTAATCGAGAAGATGCTGTTGAGGGGATCGGTTTTGCCATTCAGTGTGATGAACTCTTACCAGCATTAGCCCAGTTAGGGCTGGGGTATAAAGAAGATGTCTTGGCAGTGGCTGCGCCTGCCAGTGTGTCCAATACTCCAGCAGTGACTCAGCAACCACAACAAACTCAGAAAAATTCCGGGTTATCGGTACTAATAATGTTCCTAGTATTGCTTGTCGGTATTGGTATTGGTTTGGCGGTATGGCTACGGCGCCAAAGTTCGGCCATTAGTAATCAACAAATGACGCAAATGTCTAATTCTTATAATGAAATGCCCAAGCCGGTTGTTATCGGCGTTACAGGACAATATGCTGGTCAAGTGATTGAATTGAGTAGTACATCAATTGTTATTGGTCGCGATCCCTTGCAAGCGAATGTGATATTTTCTTCTGATATTACCGCAGTGAGCAGAGTCCATTGCATTATCGGCTTTGAAAGTACCAAGGGTACTTTTTGGTTAGAAGAACGAGCTCATCAGCCTTCCAGAAATGGCACTTTTCTGAGTAGTGGCGAAAGAATTCAACCAGGCAGGCGTTATACAGTGCGTAATGGGGAAAGCTTTTATCTGAGCGACCCAGGGATTCTGTTTGAAGTACAATTGCGGTGAGGTGGAGCATATTATGAATGTCTACAGGGCAAGCGTTCGTTATTTCGCTAAAATGATCACGGCATTAATTTCCCTTGGGGTTGGTTATATGCTTGCCACATGTTTAGTTGAAAATAAGTGAGTCATCTTAAATATAGTGACTGCGTTCAATTAGATAAATCATGTAGAGAAAAAATTTATTTGGGGGTAGATACGGATGGCGATGAAACGTTGTAATCATGGACATTTTTATGATACTGATAAGTACAGCAACTGTCCATACTGTGGAGTGCAGAGTTTAGATGTGCAAGCCACGATGGCCAAACGAAATATGGGCAGTATCGCACCGACTGAGGCCCTCGGGGCAAAGCCTAATTCTAATCAAGATTTCCGCACTGTTGCTAGTAATAATGCAAATCGTAGCAGTAACCTTTCCCGCCAACCTGGAGAGACGGTTGGTATCGTTAAACGCAAGTTAGGTATTGACCCAGTAGTTGGCTGGTTGGTATGTATTGAAGGACCAGAGCGTGGGCGGGATTATCGAATCCGTAGCGAAAAAAACTCCATTGGTCGTTCGGAAAGTATGGATATATGTATCGGCGCTGATGACAGTCTCTCTCGGGAAAATCATGCTTTTGTCGTTTTCAATCCCAAAAAACAGACTTTTAGAATACAAGCAGGCGAAAGTCGGGGACTCGTATACCTTAATAATGATGAAGTGTCCACATATGTCGAACTTGCCCCTTATGATGTGATCGAGATTGGTCAAACGAAGCTACTGTTTATGCCCTTTTGTGGCGAGAAATTTCAATGGGCATAATAAAGCGTAGTTTATAGAAAAAATGTATGATTTTACAGAAAGCTTTGCTATAATACAAAGAGGGAAAGTGCAAATAAGGCTTGGTAGAAGACAAGTTTTCTTTACAAAAAAAATAAGGTGTAAAACCGCGATTTTCCTAGAATAATAGGAATGAGTCGCGGCCTTTTTATTCTAAGTGGAGGTTTGTTTATGTCTATTTTTAAAAAGTTTATTCGGTATTATGAGCCATATCAAAGGTTGTTTTACGCGGATTTATTTTGCGCAGTGGTTGTTTCACTAATCGATCTTGCTTTCCCCCAAATCTTAAAGCTATTTACCAAGGATACTTTTATCGGCAGTTCAGAGAGCTATATGAATGTCATTGCTTTTATTGGTGTAGGGATGTTGGTGATGTACATGATTCGTTATGGTTGCCAATACTACATTACCTCATGGGGACATGTGATGGGGGCCTATATGGAAAGCGACATGCGGCAAGATTTGTTTGATCATTATCAACGGCTGTCATTTTCTTACTATGACAAGAATAATACAGGTGAGATGATGTCCAAATTAGTTGCTGATTTATTTGATATTTCGGAACTAGCCCATCATGGCCCAGAAAATTTATTTATATCTACACTGAAAATCTTAGGATCGTTTACCATTCTTATGTTCATTAATGTACAAATGACACTCATTCTTCTTACAATCACGATCCTTATGGTGATTTTCAGTGTTTATCAAAACAAAAAGATGCACGCTGTTTTTATGGATAATCGGAAAAAAATTGCAGGTGTGAATTCTCAGGTGCAGGACACTCTTTCTGGGATTCGTGTGGTAAAGTCTTTTGCCAATGAAGAACTAGAACGCGAAAAATTCTGCCATAGTAATCGTGAATTCTTGAATTCTAAAGTGACGAGTTATAAAATGATGGGCAGTTATCATGCAGGGAATTCTTTTTTTCAAGGATTACTTTATATGTCAGTACTATTAAGTGGAGGAGTGTTCATTGCTGATGGTAGTTTGCAGGTTGCTGATTTGGCAATTTATGCTTTGTACATTGGAATTTTTATCAATCCCCTTGATGTATTGATTAATTTTACCGAATCTTTTCAAAAGGGCTATTCTGGTTTTAAACGTTTTATTGAAGTGGTTGACAGTCAACCCGAAATCGTGGACAAGAAGAACGCTCTACCTCTATGCAATGTGCGAGGACAAATTATATATAAGGATGTTTCCTTTCAATATGCACAGACCGCTGAGGTATTGAGTAAGGTGAATATCTCAATTGCAGCTGGGAAAAAAGTAGCGTTAGTGGGCCCGTCCGGTGGAGGGAAAACGACCTTATGTTCGTTGTTGCCTCGTTTTTATGATGTAGTCAGTGGCTCGGTGAGTATTGATGGCAAGGATGTCCGAGATGTTACGCTAAAATCCCTACGTGATGCGATTGGCATTGTTCAGCAGGATGTCTATATCTTTGCAGGTAGTGTGCGGGATAATATTTCTTATGGCAAACCAAAAGCTACCGATGAAGAAATCATTAGAGCAGCCCAAAACGCCAATATTCACGAGTTTATTATGAGTCTGGAGGACGGTTACGATAGTTACGTGGGGGAACGTGGCACACGTCTTTCTGGTGGACAAAAGCAACGTCTTGCTATTGCCCGTGTATTTTTAAAGAACCCTAAAATTTTGATTTTAGATGAGGCCACCTCGGCACTCGATAATGAGAGTGAACGCTATATTCAAGCTTCCCTCGAACAATTATCGAAAGATCGTACGACCATTATAGTAGCTCATAGGCTCAGCACGATCCGTAATGCAGATGAAATTATTGTAATCAATAATAATGGCATTCAAGAGCAAGGAAATCATGAAGAGTTATTAGCGCAAAATGGTCTGTATGCTAAATATTATAATATGCAATTTAAAGGGATTGATGACGTGAGTCATTGATGAGCGACATGGGGATTGGCCTCATGTAAATAGTTATGCTGAATAGGAGTTGAACAATATGACATCTCATTCTAAAATAAAACGAACAGGAGCAGTTTTAAGGTTGTTTGTGGGCTTTCTTTTGGAGATTGCTTGGTATAATCTTTTGCGTAGCATATATGGTTCTAGAATGGAGGCGCGACTACCTGGGATTTATCGTAAGCAGGCCATTCGTTTTCGGGAGACTGCTTTAGCGCTACAAGGATTACTCATCAAACTGGGGCAGTTTTTCAGTACCCGTGTTGACGTCCTACCGGAGGAATATATTTCAGAACTGGCTCTGCTTCAAGATGAAGTACCACCAGTGGGAATCACTCAAATCAGGGGTGCGATTGAATCAGAGCTTGGGAGTCTGGTTGAAAATATCTTTGCCGAGTTTGAGGAGAAATACATCGCCGCGGCATCTTTAGGACAAGTACACCGAGCCGTTTTATTTTCTGGGGAAGTGGTGGCGGTCAAAGTATTGCGACCGGGTGTTGAGAAGATTATTGAAATCGATCTGAGGGCCTTTCGCGGTGTGATCTGGATGCTAAAGACCTTTACCGCGTGGGAGAAATATGCGGATTTTGATGCCATCTATGTTGAATTTGGCGCTACTATCCGGCAAGAGCTTGACTATCGGCAGGAACTTGCTAACCTTGAGCGGTTTCAGGCAAATTTTCAAGGTGATCCGCTGATTTCTGTGCCAGCGGTCTATCCGCAGTATTCAAGGCAGCGCATATTGACACTGGAGTTTGTCGGAGGGTATAAAGTGACGGACCGAGACGGTTTGTTAGCAGCAGGACTTAAACCCGAAACCGTGGCGGGAACTTTAGTCGATGCTTACCTCAAGCAAGCGTTGATACATGGCTTTTACCATGCCGATCCCCATCCTGGGAATTTGTTCGTGAGGCCAGATGGGGGAATTATTTTTATTGATTTTGGCATGGTCGGCAGGATTACAGACCATAATAAACAGGCTATCCGTAAATTGATTGGTGGAGTCATCAACACGAATGCTGAAGAAGTGTCCCATGCACTGCAAGAACTGGGGTTTATCAAGCCAGGGGCCAATCTTTTAAGTTTGCAAAAGGCAATTGCCCTGTTTTTGCAGGCCTTTGAAAATATGCGTTTTGAGGAAATTGGGACCCTACAAGTTGATGGTATTTTAGAAGAATTACGTGAATTTATTTACTCTCAGCCTTTTCAAATTCCCGTACATTATACTTTTTTAGGTAGAGCTGTTGGTACTCTTTCAGGCATTGCGACAGGGCTAGATCCCAATATGAACATTTTATCAGTGATTAAACCCTATGCCAAACAAGTGCTTGGGCAAGACTTCTCACCTTTGCAATTGGTTTGGCAGAAGGCAAAAAAAATCGTTTTGGCGGGGGTGGAGATTCCGCCTTTACTAGAGCAGACTTTAAGGGATTTTCGCGCTGGGGATGTAGAGGTCAAGGTGGAGATGGCACCTATTCTGAGGCAATTACGGTTTCAGGCGACTTTAGCAAATCGACTGGTGTGGACTATTTTATTGGCGACTACAGGGATTGGAGCGGCCATCGTTTGGAGCAATGGGCAAGAAAGTTTGGCGATTACATTACTCTATATTATGGGAGTATTTGCCTTGCTATTGGTAAACAACTTATTCAAACGGGCTGAAAAAACGTTGCACTGGCGTTCCCATTCCCGTCGATAATAAGGGCTTTAGGTAGTGCTGTGGCTAGTATTACAGGTTACCTTATTCATTGAACCCGTATTAGGATCGTAAATAGAGATACTGTTGCGTCCCATGTGTTTAGAGTGATAAAGAGCTTGGTCTGCATAGTTATATAATTTTTCTCTGTCTAAACAAGGAAGCTGTGAAAGAGTACAAATACCAATGGAAACCGTGACAGATACAGGCTTATTCTCATCTAATATAAACTTATGATCTGCCAGTGATTCTTGAATTCGTCGGGCAATCATTGCTGCTTCTTGAGAACGAGTATCGGGTAATAAAATTGCATATTCTTCGCCACCAATGCGAGCAACTAAATCGCCTTTTCGGGCATTTTTTTGCATAATCACAGCTAGCTCTAGTAAGACCTTATCACCTGCTTGGTGCCCATAAGTATCGTTGATCGTTTTAAATCGATCAATATCAAGCATCAGCAATGAAATAGGTCGACAATTGCATACCATTGCAGCAAACTGTTGCTCCATGGTATCGAAAAAACATCTTCGATTGGCGATGGATGTCAAAGGATCAGTCATGGCTAAGGTTTGGACATGGCGGCAAATATTTTCTAATTCCAGGGTCCGCTCATGTAACCGTTGTTGAGTTGTCAATAATTGAGTATTTGCTGTAATCAGAATACTATTTTGTTCATGTAAATCATGTTCCCTTATTTCAATTTGCCTGGCCATCCAGTTCATATCTCGCATGAGAACAATGATCTCATCTTCGCCATCTCCATCTCTAGATTCATTAGGCAAGGATAATCGTTCTTTGTAATTTCTCTCCTTTACCCTAAGGCAGAATTGACGAATTGTACGCAATTGCTTGCCCACTAACCACTCAACGATTAGAGTTGGCATGATAAGTGCTAAAAGTATGGCACTTATCAAAGAAAGGGATTGAATCTGGCTAAAATATTTGTTAGTGGCCAATAGGGAACCGTAAGCCATCTCAAAGACAACCCCTTGTGGAATCAGGAGCATGGCCAACAAACATAGTCGAAGCTTAGTGACCCAAAATACATCTCCCCCTCCTCCTTACGAATCAGCAAGGAGAATACATTACAAGATTAGAATCCGAGCAATGTTCCAACCTGATAGGTGGTAAAAGCGAGAATCCAGGCTAAAACTGTAGAATAGCCAAAGGTAAAAAATGTCCACTTCCATGAATTGGTTTCGCGTCGGATAACGGCCAATGCTGCCAAGCATGGCGAATAAATTAAAGTGAAAACCATGAGTGTATAAGCAACCAAGGGTGTGAAGACTGGATCGCCGAGTAGAGCATCTTGTAATGCCGTTGACTCATCTTCTGCCTGGCCCACACTATAGATAGTGCCTAGGGTGCTAATCAGAACTTCCTTAGCTGCAACTGCCGAAACGAGGCCTACACCAATTTTCCAGTCAAAACCTAGTGGGCGAATTGCCGGTTCTATGAGTTGTCCAAAACGACCAGCATAGCTATTGGCGAGTTTTTCAGCGGCGTGCTCCTTTTCCAGTTGCGCCATTGCACCTTGTTGTTGCTCTAAATCATGGTATTCTTCTATTTGGTTTTTCGCCTGTTCAAAGTTTATGCCATTAGGCACTTCGCTAGGGTAATTTGTGATAAACCAAACCAAGATCGATGCGACCAAAATCAATGTTCCCGCTTTCTTTAAGTACAATGCACTCCGTTCCCACATATGGGTTAGAATACTACGCAACGTTGGAAAATGATAGGGTGGCATTTCCATAACAAACGGTTCTGCTGCCCCTGGAAACAGGGTTTTGCGAAAGAACATCGCCAATGTGAAAGCCAATAATATTCCTAGCAAATAGATAGAAAACATGACCGTTCCCGCAATATATTTTTGGAAAAATGCACTAGTCAGCAGGAGATAAACAGGCAAACGTGCACTACAACTCATCAACGGTGATACCAAAATAGTCACCATCCGATCCCGGGGATTTTCTAACGTACGCGTTCCCATAATGGCTGGAACGGTGCAACCGAATCCGATTAATAACGGAATGAACGATTTACCGTGTAGTCCAACGGCCCGCATAACACGATCCATAACAAAAGCGCAACGAGCCATATATCCCGTGTCCTCCAGCAGGGCAATACCCAAAAAGAGTAGTAGGATATTGGGCAGGAAAGAAACCACACTACCCACCCCCCCAAAGACTCCATCAATCACTAGAGACTTTAGGTCGCCATCAGTCATATACTCGGCAACAAAGTCACTTAATAATCCGATCCCCGTCTCAATCCACTCCTGGGGATAAGCACCTATTGTAAAGACAATATTGAATAATAGCCACATAATTGCAAAAAAGAGGGGCAGGCCCCAAATGCGATGGGTTAAAAGATGATCAATTTTATCTGATGTGGTTTGGGGCTGATGACTCTGAGTGAGTACTATTTCCCGATAGACTGTACTGACAAAATGATACCGACATTCCGCAATGACAATAGCAAGATCATCGCCAACGATCGTTTTTAGATTAATCCATGTTTTTTGAACTAAAGCCAGAACTGCCGCTCCCTCAGGCATAAGGGTGATTGCAGAATTTACATCTTGGTCGCCTTCAAGCAATTTAATGGCTAACCATCGGCGAGGGAATTTTACCTCAGTAAGCAAGGCTAAGGCATCAATTATGTGTTTAATATGTAACTCAATCTCTGAGCCATAATTTAGAATAAACGGTTGCTGGTGACCTTCTACCGCCACAGTGGTTACCATTTTGAGTAATTTTTCTGTCCCTTGGTTGCGATTGCCGATCATACGGACTATGGGTGTGCCTAATTTGTGACCTAGAAGTGACTCATCGACTTCGAGTCCCATTTCTTCTGCCACATCGGTCATATTTAGGGCCAATACCACTGGTCTTCCCAATTCTAAAAGCTGCACTGCTAAATATAAATTGCGTTCCAAGTTGGATGCATCCAGGATATTCACAATAATATCTGGTTTTTCATCAATGATGACGCTACGCGCTACGACCTCATCCAGAGAATGAGCAGTCAAGCTGTACGTGCCAGGCAAATCAATCAACAGTAGGTCCTTGTCTTCGAAGCGACGAAATCCTTCTCTTCGCTCCACCGTCACACCAGGATAATTACCCACATGTTGATGGGAACCAGTAATATTGTTAAAAATAGTGGTCTTGCCGGAATTGGGATTACCAGCCAAGGCCACTGTCAAATTTACAGACGGCATTTTTACCTCCTTATGATGTGTAATGTTCTTATACCCATTTTGTTAGGGAATAATTGGTTGAAATTTAATGATATTGATTATCATTATCTCATGCAATAATATAATGATAATCAATAGTTGTCAAGATATAACAATTTTTTTCTCAAAATGATAGAGACTACAATGAATACATAATATATATTGATGAGTCTAAACGTATACCACGTGAGCTAAAAATATGTAGTATCCGTTTTACCGCCAGTGTGTCAGAAAAATCTGAATTATTAGAATTGTGGAGTTGCCATTGTATAATTTTGTACATTGTTTTATAATAATAGATGTTTTAAACATGCTTTCTAAAACTACATATGTTTATCTGAATGAAGTTTACGAGAGAGAGGCTAAAATAGCTCGCCGAAGGAATGACACTCTCAGGCACTCGAACGCCGAGTAGAATCGTAAATGGACAGGACTCTGGAGAGATCCTCACATAGGGCGCCGAAGGTGAAATACAGCAAAATTAATTTGCTGGCAAAGCTCTCAGGCAAAAGGACAGAGACAAAATCGTGATATCAGGGGATCATATATAGATCCTTTATATTGGGGTACAGAAAACACCTAATGGTGTTTACTATTTGTTTATCCAGGGTCAAATCATTATATGATTTGACCCTTTTCCTGTTTTCAGAAAGTATGTCGAAGGATGCAATTGGATGCAGTTAAACTGCTATAGAAAAGGGGAGAAAATTATAATGAGTAAAAGTGCTTATAAATTAGTAGTGGTAGCCATAATAGTATTAGTCATGGCAGGTATCTTGGTAGGTTGCGGAAATTCGGCTTCTCAGGATATTAAAATTGGCGTTCTGAATGAGATGACTGGTGGCAATGCAACTTTTGGGACTTCTTCTGCTAACGGAGCAAAGATGGCCATTAAAGAGGCGAATGCTAAAGGTGGTATACTTGGTAAGCAGATTCAAGCAGTGATTGCAGATAATAAAAGTGAGCCTTCTGAAGCAGCCAATGCCATGACAAAGCTGGCAACACAAGATAACGTTGTAGCGGTAACTGGTACATTCTCCAGTTCTAATGCAATTGCAGCTTCCAATGTAGCCGAAGCAAGTAAGCTTCCGTACATGGCGATTGGTGCGACCAATCCTAAAGTCACAGTCGATGAGAAGACTGGTAAGGTGAAAAACTATACATTCCGTGTATGTTTTATCGACCCTTTTCAAGGAACGGTTGGTGCGAATTTTGTACTAAGTACGTTAAAGCTGAGCAAGGCTGTCATGTTAGTTGATAGTAGCAGTGATTATAGCAAGGGGTTGGCTTCTTTCTTTAAGGATGCCTTTACGAAAGGTGGCGGCAGCATTTTAGCCGAAGAGTCATACTTGCAGAAAGATCAGGATTTTAAAACCATCTTGACCAAAGTTAAAGCATTAAATGCTGAAATCATTTATATTCCAGGTTATTATGAAGAAGTAGGTAAAATTGTTAAGCAGGCACGTGAACTTGGTATTACTGTACCAATTGTTGGTGGGGATGGTTGGGATTCGCCTAAACTTGTAGAGATTGGGACTGGACCCGCCCTAAATAATACCTATTTCACTAATCACTACTCAGCAGATGATACGAGTCCTGCTTCCCAAGCATTTGTAGAAGCGTACAAAAAAGAGTATGGTCAAGCACCAGATGCCATGGCTGTACTGAGCTATGATGGAACAAATATATTGATTGATGCCATAAAACGTGCTAATAGTGTTGATCCTGAAAAAATTTGCGAAGCCTTAGCCGCTACCAAAGATTATGTAGCAATTACAGGATCGACCACATTAAATGGGACTCATGATGCTGTAAAGAATGTAGTGATCATTGAAATGAAAGATGGCAAGCAAATATTTAAGGCTACTGTTAAACCATAGGAAGCGGGAGGAACCGATTTCTACAGCATACTTAAAGATTCTCCACTTGTTGCTTTAACGATTTGACATCTTAGGTAAACTTTCCTACTTAAGATTAAATCGTATAACCTTAAATTTTATGGAGGTTTTTTATGTTTTTGGCAGAATTAATAATAGACTAAGAATAAATAGTTAACGTGGAGAAGTTCGAAGAACTTAGGAGAGTAGCATGGCTCAGTTTCATAAAGGAAGAAATAACTTAAGTAGTAAAGCCAATCGAAGTCTAATGGTTGGTTTGGGATTTTTTATATTAGTGATTACGTCATTTTATGTTGTATTTGTGTATCAAGTTCAGGTAAATAAGTGGTATTATTTTTTACCAATTATGGTATTTATGGTTCTGGCCAGCTATTATATTAAACGCGGCATTATTTTCAGTTTCGGCGCCAAGGGGGAAAATCTGGGGCTGGCCGAGGCTTTAAGTCTGCCTGAGGGGTATCATGTATTTACCAATGTTACGATTTCATATCAAAACTATAGTCAGGAAACTGATTTGATTATTGTCGGTATGAAAGGCGTATATATTATTGAAGTGAAAAATCATAATGGCAAAATTATTGGTGATGCAGAGGCTCCCCAATGGATGCAACATAAAATTGGTCGCGGTGGTGGCAGATATTCCAAAAAAATCAACAATCCAGTAAAACAGGTCAAAGGACAAGTCTATAAATTATCAAAATTTCTAAAAGAACAAGGAATTAATGTATGGGTCGAAGGGGTTATCTTGTTTACAAATGATGGGGTCATTGTGAATGTGCAAAATAGTAATATCCCCATACTATTTCCAGCTAAGAGGCTGAGTCATTATATTTTGACATGTAAAAATCGTCAGTATTTGAACAAGATGTTAATCAATAAAGTCGTTGAGATGATATCGTTAGTACAAAAAGAGTAATTGATTAGATGGAGCGATCATATGATAAAAGAGCAAATTACATTAGCAGATATATTAACCGCTAAAGAAGCCCGTTATCGTAGACAACAGGTATTCAGAGACAAGTATGCAACTCCACTGGTCAGTATAACCATCAATATGCCAGGAGCGGTTAAGGATGCGCCCATACTTAGACGACTCAGGGATCATGCTGTACAAGGGATTAGGAAAAAACTGAACGTACGAGGTGAAGAACAAGTCAATTTGCGGACTGGCCCTGAGGCCTTAGTGTCGATAGATGGTGATGCATGGGTGATTAAAGAAGTCGGGATGGAAATTGAAGAGCGTTATTCTTTTGCCAGGCTGCTGGATATTGATGTCTTTGATGCCAACGGTCATCTCTTATCCCGTCGGGACCAGGGACGAGGACGAGGTTGTTTTGTCTGCGCGGGCGAAACTGTAGTATGCATGCGAGAACAGAAACATACACAGGCAGAGCTAGAGCTTGCAGTGGAGAAAATGCTGAATCAATTTAGGGCCTATGAAACCCAATTAGTGAGTTCTATAGCTGAAAAGCTAGGAGCATTGGCGATTGAAGCTATGTTATATGAGGTAACATGTACTCCAGCACCCGGTTTGGTTGATCGCATCAATAGTGGCGCCCATCGTGATATGGATTTTTATAGTTTTATGGCAAGCTCGGCGAGCCTTGCTATGGCAATGAACAGGTGCGCTCAGGCTGGCATTGTCCATGAAGACAGTCTAGAATCCTTATTGCCAGTATTGCGGATTGTTGGTTTAGAAGGTGAACAAGCGATGCTCGCGGTTACTAAGGGGGTCAATACGCAAAAAGGACTGATCTTCTTACTGGGCATTATGGCAGGAGTGGCAGGCTGGCTTAGTGGTAAGAAACGCCCGGTGACGGCAGAATCAGTGCTAGAAGGCGGGGCACACATGGTAGCTGGGATTGTGGAAAGAGAGCTAATGGGTGCAACGACTAAAAATCCAGAAAAGCTAACTGCGGGCGAAGGTTTATATCTTAAATATGGCATTACTGGAATTCGAGGGGAATTGGCAGAGGGGCTACCCGCTGTGAGTCAAAAAGCCTTGCCTGCTCTGCGCGCTGCTTTGCACAAGGGGCTATCAGTAAATGATGCCCTGGTACAAACATTATTGGTGTTAATGACTTGTGTCGATGATACGACGGTTATGCATCGTCATCATCCTGATAAAATGAGGATATGGGTACGTCAGCAGGTGCAGGCCGTATTAGCAGTCGGTGGTATGGAGACTGATGAGGGCAAAAGAAAATGTGTAGATTTGGATGCCCAGTTCATCAGTCACAATGTCAGCCCAGGTGGTGTGGCAGATTTATTGGCAGTGACCTGGTTTTTATATCGTTTATAAGCTGATAAGATACTTGAGCTTATTGAAAAATTTAGTAAAAAAGCGGGTTTTACCTTTTATAGTGATGCATTTTATGCTATACTAATTATGAAGCAACGGAGTTAATAATCAGTCAGAGTTAGGGTGGACGCTGATTGATGTTGGGGGAACTCCGTTGCCCCGAATATACAATGAATAAGATCTCGCATAAGCGAGATCTTTTTTGCTTAGATATTGTCTATTTAGTTTGTAGATATTTTTCCGGTATGGTTTGCTGTATAAATTTAGCCCATCCTAGACGATCAATAGTTTGCCCAAGGTGCTCTTTGGTTTTTCCCTGTGTACGATAGTAAGCTAGTATGCAACGAATGATAGGGGCAATTTCTTCAGAAGGGATTTTTTCAGCAACGACCCTGGCAACTTGGGCTTTCAATCCTGAATTTCCGCCAATCGCTAGGGTATAACCTTTAGCTGTGCCGTACATCCCGATATCTTTGACGAGAGGTTCAACGCAACAGTTAGGGCAACCACTGATCCCAATACGTAGCTTGCCTGGTAGCTCCTTTCCAAAAAATTCTTCATCAAGTTCTAGGCCTAAGGAGCTACTGCCTTGCAAGGCTCTAGGGCAGTTTGGTTTGCCAGGACAAAATGAAACAGATCGTACTGCTTTAGCAATGAAGGATTCGCCTTTGCAGCCAAGTTCAGCAAGAATTTTTTCCCCATCAGCTAAGGTAATGCCAATCAGTGTAATGGTGTTGCCGACAATCTTTAGTGATGCTCCATATTGGTCAGCGATAGCAGCAATTTGACGGAGTTGCTTGGCTGTGGTTAAACCACCAGGAATATGGGGCGTAACAGGGAATTTAATTCGTTTATTTAGAAAAGGAATGTTAGCTAAGGGTAATGTCATAATTAATCCTCCTTAGATTAGGCTGGTGATCCTACTCTATTTTATTATAAACATTTTGGTAGTGGTGTCTGTGAGATATATCACATTGAAAACCTTCTTACATAGATGAAAAATAAGTCTAGAGCATGATGTGGATGCGTGATATCATAAAAGCACGTTAACAGATTTGATTATTAAATAATAATAATTAAACACTAGAAGGATTTTAGTATTTAATGTTGAAAAATATCAGTGTGGAGTATAAATGAATTCATAAATTTAAAAATGGGGTGAAAATTATTAAAGGAACAGTTGTTGCTACCTGGGTAAGTACGGCGCGCAATATGTGGGGCGCAGAGCTTATTGGTAAGGCTATGGAGCATGCTAGTTGGGCTAAAAATAGAATTGTGATGCCAACAGAAGATATTAATGATGCTGAGGTTAAATTATTTATTGGCTTTTTAGCCAAGTCCTTGGGAAAGACAGAAGATGAAATATGGATGATTATTGGTAAAGATAATGTTACATCTTTCTTTGGTGTATATCCCGCATTCTTCCAACAGGAAAATTTATATTCATTTCTCCGCTCCATGTATGACGTCCATGTCGTAGTCGTCAAACGGATACCTGGTGCTAATCCGCCAGAACTACTAATAAACCCGATCTCTGAATATGAGGCAGTACTTAGCTATCGCTCAAAGCGGGGGATGTTTGGCTATTTAAAAGGCCTGCTTGCTGGAGCTGCTGATCACTTTAAAGAGACGATTACAACTGAGATGATAGAAACGTCAGCTGAGAATATGAAAATAAAAATTAAGTTTCCCAAACCCATTACACATACTGAAATATATCGGATAAATAAACTATTATCTTTTGGCGTGATTAAGACGGTACCAACCAAAATTGGTGTGGCAGTCACTCTATTAACGCTAATAATAAACGGAGGTTTATCCTTATTAGGCGCAGCGATTCCCTTATGGTCAGTTTTTATTAGCGGAGGTCTTGCCGCTTTTTGTTCAATGATTTTACTAAGGCCTGTTGCTGCGATTCAAGATGAAATAAAAAACCTCCAAGAAAGAAAGTATTTTACTGAGACCAAGTTAGAAACCAACGATCATTATGAAGATATTATGGCAGGCTTATCCTTGTATAAAAAACGTTTGAAGCGAGAATTTGTAGGCTTCAAGGGTACATCTGATGAAATGCATAAGTATGCGGATAATTTTAATGTATTGGCCGATCGGATGACTGAAACATCTCAGGGGATTTCGGGTGTGGTCTATGACGTGGCAATGGCGGCTAGCAATCAAGCTGAGGAAACGACAGATGCTGTAGGTATTTTGAATGGCAATTTGGAAACATTGAAGACTGTTGTTGTCGAGCAAAACCGCAATAAATTGCAACTCGAAGCCGCAGTGTCAGAGATCAATCGTGGTTTTGGTGAAGTACAAGCATCTGGTGCTAAATTAGAGCATAGTTTACGGAGTTTTGCGAATGTAAAAGACTCGGCAGCAAACTTACAGGCGCAAGCTACGAAAATCACGGAGATTACGAGCATGGTAGCCGCTATTGCTGGCCAGACTAACTTGTTGGCCCTCAATGCCGCCATTGAAGCAGCACGGGCAGGGGAGCAAGGCAGAGGTTTTGCTGTAGTAGCCGAAGAAGTGCGTAAACTTGCCGAACAGTCTCATCAGCATTCTGATACGATTACTACTGACTTAAAAGTATTAATGGATATTATTAGTGGTGTTGTATCCATGATTGAGGAAGAATATGATATTTTGGCAATCGAAAGTCGCCAACTCAATGATGTGGTGACAAGCAATACTAAACATGTTGATAATGTACATAGTGTCGCTGATAATATTGTAGACATGATTGGAAAACTAGAGCATGAAATGACAGGCCTTACTCATGTTTATGGTAAGATTGAGTCCTTGGCTGCTATTTCCGAAGAAAATTCAGCTGCTAGCGAAGAAGTCAGTGCTTCTGTACAAGTCTATAATGATAAATTACAGGATATGATGGAAAAAATCGGTGAATTCAAGGTTGTTATTGGCCATTTTAGTGAAGATGTGAATCAGTATCGCACTTGATGAGTGTATACGATTACAGTGATTGAATAGGTAGGCAAATAATGCCTACCTATTCAATTTTCCTATCAAAATCGGGTAACCAACGGCCCTTTCGACGCCTCTGCCACTAAAATAATTTTGTAGAAAGAATGGGATATGGGAATAATAATAGTAAATAAATTGTGGTTTTTTGTTGAATATGTGATATCATTTTCCTATTATGATAATGGAAAATATGTCTGTATATAATATACAATACATATGGAGGATTCACATGATTAGAGAACAACGTAATAAAGATAAACTTGAACAATACTATCAAAAATTTATTTTTCAAGGACACCTTGATCCCAATGTACATCCTTGGGTCGCTCAGTCATGGCAAAGAAGCCGGGACCTAGGGATTGGCTCTGAAAAAATGCCATCACTGGTTAAGCTTGATAAACTTGAAATGACTAGACGGCAACAGTTACATCAAAACGCCATTGAGTATTTAAATGGATTATATAATCAGACGCAAGAACATTTTAACGTGTATAATTTAAGCCTATTACTGCTGGATAGCGATTGTTATGTACTTAAAAATTATGCACTGCCTTTTTTTCAAAAAACGCCTGGCCAGCTTGAAGGGGCAAGGTTGTCCGAGGAGGATATTGGAACCTCAAGTATTAGTATTGCCCATGAGCATAAAGTCCCCTTTTTAGTCTTTGGAGCGGAAATGTGGATTAAAGAATGTCAGGATGGTGATGCTTGTTCAGTACCCATCATCGTGGACAACCAACTGGTGTATATTGTAACCATTGTGTCAGTGGAGCAAGAAAAATTACCTTATAGTGCAATGGTGGCATTATTAGTAAGCATCAAGTATGCTATGGAGCAATATTTGACAATGCTCATTCAACTAGAAGCTAGACATGCTATTTTAGATTCGGTACCCTTTGCCGTGTATCACATCATACCAGGTGGTGAAGTTGTTTACAGTAATAAATTAGGGCAAAGTCGTCTGGCTGGTATTGATGCAGTAGGGACAAATGGTGGATTAACTAATTTAAATGATGTAGTGCTCAACTATCGTCATACGCCCTTATATAAAGGGTTTAAGGGCATCCCATCTTATAATAAAGAAGTCACATGGATTACCCCGCGCAAAACCTATGAAGATATTACGACAGTTGTGCCCTTAGAATATGAAAAGGTGGTTACAAGCGTAGTCGCAGTATCCCTACCAATCGAAGATTTGCGCACACTTGTTGCCCATGCTGTTGGGTATAAGGCCAGATATAGTTTGTCGAGTATGGTGGGGAGCGCGCCTGTATTTATTGCAATGCAAGAAAAAGCAGGTCGCGTGGCGCGTAATGGTAATCACCTGCTCTTGCAAGGTGAAGCAGGCACAGGTAAGCAACGATTGGCGCATGCTGTTCATCAGGCTAGTGCACGAGCAGCGGGTCCTCTTATCTCTTTAAAGTGTGGCGATATACAGCCTGAAGTGCTGGAGGATGAATTGTTTGGCACTGGTGAGACGAGAGATGAAAGCCGTCCAGGGAAAATAGAACTGGCCAATGGAGGAACTTTGTTTTTAGATGAGGTTGAAAAAGTGCCCTTACATGTGGCGATTAAGCTCGCAGAAGCTTTAAAGACGCGCGAACTTGCCCGTAGTGGTGAGAACGTTAAGCGGGGCTTTGATATTCGCATTATTGCTGCCTGCGATAGTGATTTAAAACGACTTACGGAAAAAGGTGTATTTTCCTCGGAGCTATATGAGATCGTTTCCAAAAGTACCATTCGAATTCCCCTTCTTAGAGCTCGTCGCGCTGATATTCCCCTTCTCGCACAGCACATTATGAGTGAATTGGCCGAACAGCATAATCTGCCCACCAAAGAACTGCTGCCAGCAGCAGTTGAGCTACTCATGTCTTATGAGTGGCCTGGTAATATAAAACAGCTACAAGGTGTTGTAGAGCAAGCTTTTTTTAATACTGCTGGTAGTAGTATTGACATGCAGGATATCAGCTTGATGGGAGAAACTTGTATAGGAATGGCCTGGAAAGAAGATAAAGAAGTATTTGTCGAAGCCTGGAAAGTTTCTGGTGGCAATATTAGTCGCTTAGCCAATATGCTAGATGTCAGTCGTGTAACATTATATAGATATTTGAAAAAATTTGGTTTAGATAAAGATTAGTGAATAGAAATATAGGATGGGATTATATATGAGATTAAGAAAAAAACCGTGGGTCAGTGGCGCCTTAGAAGAATATAGTGATCATGTGCTCATCAAAGATTTGCTGTGTGCTAAGACCTTACCTGCAGGTGTTAATTTAGATGATGAGATCAAGAAAACGAGTGAAAGGATGAAAGGTCATTGGCATGAAATTTTTGGCCGTACAGCACCTATGCACGTGGAGCTAGGTACGGGCAAAGGTAAATTCATCAGCGAAATGGCTGAGCGGCATCCTGAAATCAACTTTGTTGGTATTGAATCCCAACAAGATGTCTTGTATTATGTAGCGCAAAAAGTACGGGAAAAGCAGCTGACCAATGTCCGGTTATTGGTTTTTGATGTTGCTCATTTATTAGAAATTTTTGCGGCAGGCGAGATTAACAGGCTATATATTAATTTTTGCGATCCATGGCCTAAAGTGCGGCATGCCAAGCGGCGTCTCACTCATGGTATTTTTCTAGATAAGTATTCTATCGTCCTTGCCGATGGTGGTGAAATATTCTTTAAAACTGATAACAGAATACTGTTTGACTTTTCTTTGGAGGAGTTTGCCAAAAAAAACCTAATCATCGATAAGTTGACTTTTGATTTGCATGAGAGTGATCACTGCGATAATGTCATGACTGAATACGAAACTAAATTTAGCGGTATGGGGACAAAAATTAATCGCTGTGAAATAAAATTTTAATAGAAAATAATTACTAAATTTCTGTATTTTTATCACATTAATTCAAATTGCGGCATACACTGTAATAAACACTGTGGGATGAGTGAGGGAGAGTGTTGCTATGCCGCGTCAACAAATTTCTTATATGGTTCCTGAACCCTTGGAACCACTAAACTTAGAGGAAGTAAAATTCTGGCTAAGAATAATGCAAGAGCATGCCTTATTTATTAAAGCCGGACTGCCTTGTGATCAGAATGAATTTATTGATGAGGCCCAGGCTTTCCACCAGGAATTTGGGTCTTTACGCCTGCGTGCTGACGGCGTAAAAAGTGACAAGAAGTTTACGGAGCTCATCAATGATTTTCAGTCCCTAGTGAAAGAATTTTATATTTTTAAACGTAAATTGCTACATATGATGTTAGAGTGTAAACTTGGTGGTTGGAATTTCCCGCTGCTTCTCGACCATATGGCGCGGGAAGCCGAATATGTTATGCGTCTATTAGACAAAATTAAAAGTTGTAAGGTGCCTGTCAACGGTGGGACTAAAGCCCAGGAGAATACCTTTTGGTTACGTATTATGGCTGATCATGCTAAATTTATCAGTCAACTACTAGATCCTTCTGAACGTAATTTGATTAATACTGCGAAGGCTTTTTCCGAGGAGTTTGATAATCTCTTTATACAGGGAAGAGATTTTTCAAGTATGTTGCACTGTTATCCTGAGGTTGCCGCTTTTAAACGATTTATGCAAGATGTCAGGGCGGCTACGCTGCGTCTTCGAGACTTTAAGCGGGCTGCCGAAGAAATGATCGCAGAGTGTAGATTGGTTGGTCTTATTCCAACGTTACTGGCTGATCATGTACGTCGTGAGGCTGATCATTTTCTCATGCTGATGACCATGATGGAAAAAGGCATTATGAAAAATATGCCAATGATGGTAATGGACGAGATGGAAGATATAATGCCCATACAAGATATGAATGAAAAATGCAAGGTCTATAAAGTGATGAAGCCAGGCAGAGAAGAAGAAGAAGAAGAAGAAGAAGAAGAGGAAGAGGAAGAGGAAGAGGAAGAACGGGAGCGAGAGGAAGAGGAGGAAGAGCGACCATTAGCTGAGGAAGTCGATCTAGACTGGATGATTCAAGAAAAAATAAGCAGTCAAAACAAAATAAATAATGAGTGTACGGATATCGCTCCTGCAGCTGAGAACAATAATGTAGTTGAAAACTTAGCGGCGCCCCCCCAGCCGAAAATGAGTGAGACTAAATATAAGTGGAGTGGCAAGTGGCCACGGCAACTAGGGAAAAAAGATGAGTAACTCATTGATAGACAAAAACAAGAACTTGGGTTGCACCAAGTTCTTGTTTTTGTGTGCTCAGCCCTATCTTAAGATGCCTTATCTAGGTATGACTGCAATATAGGCTAGAAGTTCTCGTTTAGTATCGGTAGTAGCAAGTAGGCGGCCATTACGCAGATCAATCATACTGAGGTCTGCGAAAATATGGCTGGTAGCAATACCACACTCTCCGCCTGGTAAAATATGTAGGCATGATATGGAACGACCTAATTCAATATGGCGGATAATGGCGGCAGTATTACTATCAATGACTGTAATCGAAGAACTTTCCTCATTGACAATATAGGCAAGATGGTCATCAGGCCAAGTTGCTACATGGGAAGGATAAGCGGCAGAGGGACTGGTGGTATAGGGGTAGATGCAACGCTCAGCTGTTATGACAGTAGGAGTCTGATCCGCTTCCATGGCTTGATTAAAACACATGACTCCTTCAATTGTGAAATTAGTGGTTGTAAAGGGGATGTAAATATGACCGCCGGTATCAAGTATGATGTTGGTTGGAATGCCTGGTAGAGTATGCTGTGTTACTAATTGACCGCTCAGATTAAAGACTGCCAGTGTTCCTTCGTCATTTAGTTCCCAGACACTGTATACTGCATTATGATCAGCTGCCAGACCGACACAGGTGGCTTTTTCAGAGTTACCTAAGCTTTTCAAGGACATCGTGGGTATATCAAGAGCGTAGAGTGTGCTATCAGGATCAGATAAATAGGCCCAATTGCCATCTGGCGATAATGTGAATTGTATAGGCGGAGGTAATTTTATTGGTAGGCGATAGATTGATTTTTTGGCAAGATTGGCCACGAAGAGTGCGCCGCTGCCATTCTTCCCAACTGCTGGCATATATGCTTTTGTAAAATCAGGTGCTAGGGATAGTGCGGTGGGAGTAAGTCCTAAGGGATAAGGCATTTCAGCAATTATTTCCCCATTTTGACCATTAACCAGTAGCAAGGAATGGGTGGTATCATCAATAACTAATAGTTGATACGGTAAACATTCCATGTCGTCACCTCGGTTTTATCGGAGTTTATTTATTGCTCATTGTTTTATATAATATTCTCGGATGAGTCAATTGGTTATTAGGTTAGTCTATTTATTTTTGGTATAATAGGGAGAGGGATAAGTGAGGAGAAGTAATATGAGATTTTGGATGAGCAATATGGAAGCTATTATATATTGTACCCTATTATTATTTGTGATTGGCACAGTGAATATTTTCAGTGCTAGTTTTGTAGAAGCAGGGCAAACTATGCATGATAGCTATTATTATCTGAAACGGCATTTAATGATGTTTGGTATTGGTATACTGGCAATGGTTATGATGAGCCGTATCGACTATAAGCGCCTTAAGAAACTGGTACCAATACTGACGTTGATTACATTGGGGCTATTGCTAACAGTGCATTTTATCGGTACTGAAATTAATGGTGCTAGGCGTTGGCTGAGTATTGGATTCCAATTTCAGCCATCTGAACTGGCCAAGTTGATCGGCCTTATGATTACAGCTGGCTATTTAGGCCCAGTGATTGACTATGGACGTAGAGTAACACTACTATCAGCACCTTTTTATGTTACTGTACTACTAGCGGGTATTGTATATAAACAACCAGATATGGGTACTGCAGTCATTATTATTGGTGTGTGCCTCATGTTGTATATTATTGCTGGATTACCGAAGCAACAATTATTTACTTTGCTGGGTGGTGGTGCTTTATTATTTACATATGCAGCTCTTACTGCCGCGTATCGGGCTGAACGAATTGCTGCATGGCTTGATCCCTGGGCCTATCAACAGGGGAGTGGCTATCAATCAGTACAGGGGCTCTTGGCCATTGGTTCAGGTGGCTTTTTTGGTGCTGGTCTTGGTATGGGCTCTAGTAAGTTTTATTATTTACCGGAAGGCCATACGGATTTTGCTTTTGCCGTATTATGTCAGGAAATGGGGTTTGTTGGTGCCATTATAGTATTATCTCTAATGGCAATGTTTGCGTATTATGGTATTAAAATTGCCTTAAAAGCTCCTGATGGTTTTGGTAAAATGCTGGCGATGGGCACGGTTATTTTAATAGTGGGACAGGCTATTATTAATATTGCAATGGTATCAGGTTTGGCACCTGTAGTTGGTGTGCCACTCCCTTTTATTAGCTTTGGCGGTACTGCACTGATTGTGAATTTGGCGGCGATTGGTATTTTATTAAATGTGGGGCGGCAGGCAGTCAATTATGTGCCAGGGGAGCCCCCATCAGAACCTGAGAATAATCGTAATACCCGTTTAAGACAGGCTAGGCAAGCTCGAACACTCAGTAGAATAAAGTAATAGAGAGTAGTAAGAAACGGCCAAAACCGCCTCTTACTTGTTTAGAAATTGATGGTTATGGTAATAATAAACAATAAGATATCTCATAGGGAGGCGAACGATATGTTTGGCCTTATCCGTGTAGGGGCATATTTGCTTAGTACAGTTACCATATGGCAGTTTTTCCAGGGTGATGCAGGTGGCATTAATAGCTTTTCCTTACAAAAACACCTGGTTTTGGATCCGCCTCATGGCATGATTTTTGGTGTATGTGCTGGATTCAGTAACTTTACTGGTATTGACGTCACCCTGGTTCGCTTAGTATTTTTTGTTGCTGCCTTATACCGTGGACTGGGCATTCTATTATATATAGTGGCCTTTCTGATTATGCCAACAGCTGGCTAATCAGATTTTTTTTTTGCGTAAAGTAACACACATAATAATAATAACATAAAATACATTAGGTCAAATGAGAGGAGGAGTATGAGTGAAGAAAGAGTTATATAAAACCCAAAAACAGATGTGGATGCCTGAAGATGCAGAAGATAATGACTGTAGTGGCATGAAGCTCGCTCATTCTTATGTTCCATGGCAGCATTATGATAAAGCATTTCGTCCGCAGGAAGCATTGATGAAGGGAACTTTATTTCCTGAACTATATGGTGTTTATGCGATCCCGCAGTGAACAGTGGAGGTGAAAACATGAATTGTGAACAGCAAATGGGTATGCTCATAAAAGTCCAGGAGATGGGATTCGTTGCCTTAGAGCTTAATTTGTATTTAGATACACATCCTTGTGATCAAGATGCTCTTAATGATTTTAATTGTGCTGTTGAGATGCTGAAAAAATATAAGCAAGCATATGAACAAGAATACGGACCCCTTTTAAATTTTGGTATGAGCGGCTATGCAAAAGAAACATGGCAATGGATCGATAGTCCGTGGCCATGGGAAATGTAGAGGGGGGACGAAATTATGTGGATATATCAAAAGTCATTACAACATCCAGTTAAGGTTAGCGGCCCTGATTTACGGTTTGCTAAGACCGTCATCACCCAATACGGGGGGCCAGATGGTGAACTCGGCGCATCCTTACGTTATCTGAATCAACGCTATTCCATGCCAACAGGCCAAGCTAAAGCCTTACTTACGGACATTGGAACGGAAGAACTAGCTCATATGGAAATGATTGCAGCCATTGTATATAAATTGGTGGAGGGTGCTTCGCCTCAAGATTATGAAGATGCTGGCTGGGCAGGTCAATACGCTCAGCACAATCATGGCCTCTTCTGGACAGATGCCAATGGCGTGCCTTGGTGCGCTTCTTATATTGCCTGTCTTGGTGATCCGATTGCTGATTTAACAGAGGATATGGCAGCAGAGCAAAAGGCGCGGGTCACTTATGAGCATCTTATTCATTTAACAGATGATCCATGTATCAAGGATACATTGCGCTTCTTGTGGGAACGGGAAGTCGTGCATTTTCAACGGTTTGGGGAAATGCTCAATACTGTGCAGGAACATATGAGTAAGAGTAATATGTGGTGTGGCTGTGAGATGAAAGAATAGGGATTGACGAAGGCATCTGAGAACCAGTTTTGTTACTGGTTTTTCAGATGCCTTTTCTATGGGAGAGGGAGGATAGGTAAGTGAATAAGTCAAGCATAGATTTTAAACGGTCATTTTCCACTAAACTGGTTTATGTTATACTTTAGTAATAACCCGTTCAGGCGGATTTATAAGAGTGCATACATTCGTGGCTTAAGCCACTAAAAAAATATATTTCATCGCTAGATAAAGATGAGAGGTGTGTCGAAGAAATGAGCGATAAAATCATTATTGATGAAAAAATGGACGAGCAAGCGATGAAACAATTAAAAAATGCTTTTATGGGGATGATGGAAGGGCTAGCTGAAATGGAAGCCAGAAAAAAAGAAAAGCTGTGGCGGTCTATTGAAATTGACTGTTGTCTTGCTGAAGCTCTTGGCAATCTATCGAAAGATGATCTTAGCAAAATTCGTAGTAATCTGGAAATTAAAAATGTTAGTACCCTGAAAAAACAGCAGCTAATTGAACGATTGACAGTACGGATTCCGGAGATGTTTCCGACTCTGACGACGGTTATATTTGATGTAGAACGTTTTAAATGGTTTAAGAAGCTTGCTAAGAGTGGGGGATATTTATACAACTCTAAAATGCCTATAGAGATGGTTTTGTATTTTAGAGAACGAGGGTTATTATTTACGGGATTGCATCAAAACAAAAAAGTAATTGTTATGCCTTCGGAAGTGTTGGCGGCATTGGAGCAGATGGATGAAGGGCAACTAACGTATTTGGTAGGGCGCAATACGGAATGGGTATATCTAACGCAAGGTTTACTATATTATTATGGTGTTTTGAGTTTTACAAGGCTAAAAACTATGTTGGAAGATTTGATAGGAGCGGAATTAGATAGCCACGCTTATTCTAGTGTTATGGCAGAAGCTATGACTTGCTATGAGCAGGTCCGCTTCACAGCAAGTGGCTATTGTGATGACCGGGTTTATGATGAAGAGTATGTTCTTTCGGAGCAGAAGCAGCGTGAGGATATTCCTTATTATCCATTTACCAAGGAGCAGTTATTAAAAGCAGGTAAGTTTGGCTATAGTGAAAAAAGTTCGGCCATGAAAGCTTTCATTGAATTTATGCATGATAGTTATGAATTGAGTCAGGTTGAAGAGAAGAAGTTGGAAAAAGAGTGTGTGGAGATTATTAATAATGATCAAGGATTATCCGCTCTTTTTGAATATCTGCAAGCTAATTATGAAATTGATAGTATAGATTTTGCCAAAGAATTAGCAAACTATTTGGCGATACTGCATAACCAGACCCGTTTATGGGTTTTAAAAGGTTATAAGCCTGATGAACTCGCAAAAAAAGAAAAAGGATGTTTAGCCCCGATTATGGGTGCCCCAATAAGGCAAGAGACGCCAGTTTCTAATATCCAGACAGGACAAAAGGTAGGTCGCAATGATCCATGTCCATGTAATAGCGGTAAAAAGTTTAAGAAATGCTGTGGGACGTAGAAGACGATGAAGAGAGTAGATTGCCATATGCTTTCGCTAGGGAATTTATTTCTTTGGATGATTGTCCGAAAGAAATCCGAGAAGAAATGGATATGAAAATAAAGATGTTTAATGAGTGCTTGCTTGAGGAGTAGAAATACTGTTGAATTTTTAGAAATTTGGGAATAAATATATAACCCTAGCTTTAATTGTGGTGAATTCGCCATAATTTAAAGCATAGAAAATAATAATAAAGTTATCGGATAATTGAAAAAGAAAGGTTTTAATATATGAGCGACGAGAAAAAAATCCAAATAAGAAATAGTACCGCCGAATTTTTGATTTTTAGCAAGCAGGCGGGTGAAGATAGTATTGAAGTGCGGATCGCAGACGAAACTGTTTGGCTAACGCAAAAGCTGATTGGTGTTCTTTTTGAAAAGGGGCGCAGTACAATCACCGAACATCTGAAAAATATTTTTGATACAGGTGAACTTATTGAAAACGCAGTATGTCGGGAATTCCGACATACTGCCGAAGATGGTAAAGAATATCGAACGAAGTTTTATAATCTTGATGCTATTATTTCAGTTGGGTATCGTGTCAATTCCGAGAAAGCTACACAATTCCGGCAATGGGCAACAGCAGTTTTAAGAAATTTTGCTATTCGTGGTTATGTATTGGATAGAGAACGATTGAAAAATGGATCATTTTTTAATAAGGAATACTTTGATAGCCTGATTGCCGAAATTCGTGAAATTAGGGCTAGTGAACGTAAGTTTTATCAGAAAATTACTGATATCTACGCCACGGCAATGGATTATAGAGCTGATGCTGAGACAACCAAGAAATTTTTTGCCATGGTGCAAAACAAACTTCATTTTGCCATTCATGGCAATACAGCAGCTGAACTGATTATGAAACGGGCGGATAGCAAAAAAGAAAAGATGGGTTTGACTACCTGGAAAAATGCTCCTGATGGCAAAGTAATAAAAACTGATGTTTCAATTGCTAAGAACTACCTAAGTGAAAAAGAAATCAAATCATTAGACCGCTTTGTTACTATGTATTTGGATTATGCTGAAGATCAAGCGGAACGCAACATTCCAATGACCATGACAGATTGGGCCAAAAAACTTAATGCTTTTTTGCAGTTTAATGAACGAGAAATACTTGATCATCCAGGGAAGGTGACACAGGAGATCGCCAAGGCTTTTGCCGAGAGCGAATTTGAAAAATACCGTATTTTGCAGGACAGATTATTTGAATCTGATTTTGACAAGCATATCAAGCTTTTTGGACATCAACAAGGTGATTGCTAATTAAGGATATGGTGAAACGTGACCTATGTAGGTATTGTGATAAAAAACAAAAACTTATCTCACGAACAAACGACCAAATGATGTTTTGTATCTCTTCTTTCGGCACGGAAGAACTAGCTCATATGGAAATGATTGCAGCCATCGTATACAAATTAGTGGAGGGTGCGACCCCCAAGATTATGAAGATGCTGGTTGGGCCGGTCAATATGCTCAGCACAATCATGGCCTGTTTTGGACGGATGCCAATGGTGTGCCTTGGTGCGCTTCTTATATTGCCTGTCTTGGTGATCCGATTGCGGACCTCACGGAGGATATGGCAGCTGAACAAAAAGCACGGGTCACTTATGAACATCTTATTCATCTGACCGATGATCCGTGTATCAAGGATACATTACGCTTCTTGTGGCAACGAGAAGTGGTACATTTTCAACGGTTTGGGGAAATGCTCAATACTGTGCAAGAACATATGAGCAAGACCAATATGTGGTGTGGGTGTGAGATGAAAGAGTAGGGATTGAAGAAGGCATCTGAGAACCGGTTTTGTTACCGGATTTCAGATGCCTTTTCTATGAGTAAATCGAACGGCGTAGCAATAAATAAGTCAAGTTAAACAATAGACCCCACCTGCCGTTCTAGTCAATAAGACAAGCTGTTTGCTCATAGAATTAGCGAGATGATAACAATGACCGAGTGGGAAGCGAGAAAAAAAGTAGCGATAAGAATATTAATCGAGGTGTTACTTGGATCGCTTGGAGGTGTTGATCCCGTAATCAGACTTTAAAACAAGAGACGGCTGATAAAAGAAAAGTGGGAAGATTGAATATTTCGGTGTGGCGGAGCCACCAATACGCTTTACATTGAGCTACCTCCGCGCTCAAAACGAGCCACTCTATCGCTAGGTGAGCCACTGGTCGAAATAGACAATCATTAGCAGGCTATTTGTGCATATCTCGCCTAAAGGGTAAAATCGGGAATAGATTAAACTCCCGTAAAGAAAATTTATTATGGTTAGATAAAATATAAAAACACATAGTTAGCAATGACGCAACTTTAAGGTATGGTAGGAGGCTAGATTGTTATAGGGATGATACTGCTCCGTCAAATCAGATGGTTAAAAAAATATTAGTTGGAGAAAACTAACTAGAGGTAATTTTACTCTTTGGAGGGTCTCATATGCCGTATGAAACTGCAAGATTATTAGCATACCAATCCTATCAACAATGGATATCTACGGAACTTTTCTCCTTTGGATGATTAGGTTGGAAAGTCAATCGGTTCATGGTCGAGTATCCTCTGCAGTTTATGGACTACAACCAGTCGCAACAAAACCGCTCGTTAGCGACAAAGAAGATACCGTAGATAATGATGATTGATAGTTTGGCGTCATTAAAGTTGTGCCAAACCTCTTTAAGACAAGGCATTAGAGCTTGGAGGATCGACTTTGTTTTATGTAATTCGCTTTATTCTGTCATGGTCTATATGGCTTGTATTTGCAGACAAAAAGCGATGGAGAGAACTATTGCCTGTCTGCATTTTTGGTTCTTTTCTAGACTTAGTAATGTCTGTTATCACATTGTATTTTCCCTACTGGAACTATTTCAATCCTATTTTACATCCAATAATCACTAGTTTATCTACTGATTTCGATGTGTATCCAGTAGTAATATACCTCTTTATTCAATGGCTTCCCAAAGAACAGTCATTTTGTCGCATGTTCCTTTACTGGTTCAAATGGACAGCATTAGCAATTATTATAGAGTACATCCATATACTAACAGGAAATATGATTCACTTAAACGGGTGGTCATTATGGAAGTCTTATATGGCTGATTGGTTTTTATATTGGCTATTGTATCAATTCCACAAAGTTTTCAACCTTAAAAAATTATCTAGTTAATTTTTAAATATCCTAACCCTGTAAACAAAACATTTCATGATTAGGATATTATACAAGCCTATGAACCTAGAATCTACGAGGGTTTATAGGCTTTATTATTTTTTAGCAGTAAAGCGTTTTGCTGTATCTACCTCACAAACACTTATTGATGACATATTTTAGTCTAAATGTTCATCATGGACGGATAAAACAATAAATTCCTAGCTTTTATAATCAGGGTTCCATAAATCGTATTAATTTTTATTCAGTAGTGGTATGCGCGATAGCGTGAATGCCATCACTCTACTCTGCAAAAATTATTCCGCAGGGCAATCGGCATTATTTATCATAGGCGAAAAGGAGCTGAAAATAAAAGAAAGTATGCTTCTGGTTTGTGGAGACACGGAGGATAAATCCGTATTTGACGGTATTATTAGCACATATAAACTGATTGCCTATTATCAAAAGTGAACAGATAAAAGTCATTTAATTGTTCCTGGTGTACTTAATAAAAGAGATAGTTATGACTGAGAAAGAAAAGGCACAAAAAGGTTATTTGTATGACGCAAACAATGATGCAGCTTTGCTTGAAGAAAGAGCATTATGTCAAGACTTGTGTTTTCAATATAATGGGGTACGCCCTTCTATGATAGAAAAAGGGGAAACACTAATAAAAAAAATAATAGGAAAGACAAAAGAAATATAAAACTGATAACTAAAAAGCCGGGATTTATATAATCATGGATTTTTTTATGGGATTAGAGGTAAAGATAAGCTTCATTTTTTTTTATTTTATGCTTAAATCTCTTACCCCCCGCTTTGTTACAGAAGAAAAAGCATAAATCGCAAGAGCTGACCAAATAAAGATAAACGCTATTAAATGTACTTCTGTCAATACTTCGTGATAAAGGAAGACACCAACTATTAGTGACAGGGTTGGCGAAATATATTGGAGAATACCAAGCATTGATAATGAAACTGTTTTAGCACTCTTTGTAAATAATAAAAGCGGCAGAGCGGTTACTACACCACTACCCATTAATAGTAAAATTGTTGAAATAGAATTGGTAAATTGTACTTGAGATTCAACCATCAAATGGCTCAAATACACTAATGCAATAGGGAAAATCACCATCGTTTCAAGTGCTAGTCCAATTGTAGAATTAGCTTTAATCACTTTCTTTGCTAAACCATAGAATCCAAAGGTAAGAGCTAGACTAAGCGAAATCCAGGGAAATGTACCATAATGAAGCGTTAGTATTAATACACCAATTCCTGCTAACAGGAATGCAAGAGTTTGCGTGCCACTTAACCTTTCTTTTAACACGATTACACCTAATAACATACTTGTAAGAGGAGTAATATATTGACCAAGACTCGCTCACAGCCCACATAAAAATACCCCAGTTCGTACTAATCAGTACAGAAGCAATAAAAAGTGACCAAAACAATGTTGGCTTCTTAATGATTTCTTTCACAAATTCAACAAACCTGTACCATTTTTTCATAATAAATAAAATCCCAAACATAAAAATAAAAGACCAAAAAACTCTTTGTGCTAAAATTTCTCCTGAAGATACGTGTTGAATTAGTTTCCAGTAAATTGGAGTAAGACCCCACATAACATAAGAAAGTATTGCATACACAATGCCTTTTTTTCATTATTTAATTTCATCCAAGCCTTCTTCCTAAAATCAGATTATCCAATTTTATTTTAGATATCATCATCGAGTTAAACTAATATTGAATCGACTAACAGGTTATTAAACGCTTTGCTTATTATACTAGCAATTTGAACAATCCTCAAATATCAACAATCACATTTTGGCTGTTTTATTATTTGAAATGAGCAAAATAACTAAGGAAAAGCTCAATTGAGCTTATTGCATCCTATAACGTTCATTATGTGCTAAAGTCTAATGCTGAAGCTTTTTTTGTAAAATAGTATTATGTACTTTAGGTACAACATAATACTAAAAGTATTGAAGAAGTGGATAGTTATTCTATACAAAGCTGAACAAGCGAGAGCAAAGATTATCAAAAAAGATGACTTTTACTGTATTAAGTGAAAGGGCAAGACCGGCATGCTCTAACTTTCCTATATACGGCTTCTTTAAACTGAAATACGACGCAGGTTAGTACACTTTATGTGCTTAGTCATACGGCTAAGTGGCGGCTTCTTAAAACCTACGCCATATATGGCTTTACAGCAAATACAGAGGCTTGCGTCAGGTGTGACTCGTTTTTGCAGAAAACGAGTTGTGGTAAGTAGGGGAGAGTGACTACTGTTTGGCAGTTATTCTTTGATGCTTCATTGACCATCTTTGTACAGATATACGTTGCCTGTCTCTTTGGTAAAAAAACGATCTTCATTCATTGGATCTCACTCGTTATGGATTGATTTAGGAGAATTAGTTTTAGAATTTTTAAAATTAATTTACTTATTGATGAACAAGCGGCCGAAGTGGTAAGGGAAGTGTTCACATTATTTTCACAAGGCTATAGAAAGACCGCTATTGCACGAATACTAAACGATAGAGGTATTCCAAATCCAACAGAATACAAACGCTTAAACCATCTGCGTTATAAGCAACCCCAAAACCCTAATAGTACACTGTGGAAATATTTTGCCATATCCGATATGCTCATCAATGAAATTTACATTGGAAACATGGTGCAAGGAAAATATGGTAGTATTTCTTTCAAAACAAAAGAAAATAAGCCTCTTCCTAAAGAAGAATGGATTAAAGTGAATGGGACGCATGAACCTATCATTGACATGGAACTTTGAGACAGAGTGCAAGAACTAGTAAAGCAAAAGGCGTGGGTCACTTATGAGCATCTTATTCATTTAACAGACGATCCATGTATCAAGGATACATTGCGCTTCTTGTGGGAACGTGAAGTCGTGCATTTTCAGCGGTTTGGCGAAATGCTCAATACTGTGCAAGAACATATGAGTAAGAGTAATATGTGGTGTGGGTGTGGGATGAAAGAATAAGGAGTGAAAAAGGCATCTGAGAACCAGTCATGTTACTGGTTCTTCAGATGCCTTTTTTATGAGTAAGAAGAGAGACATGACGATAAATAAGTCAATTTTAACAATATGTCAAACCTGACCCCCGAGCACACATATTTTGATACAACAGCACGCGTTTTTAATGCCTAGTTTTTTTTCTGTTTTATGCTATAATGAATATTAATTAGTAATAGTTACCTATTTTAGGAGGAAATTTATTATGTTGGATAATAGAGGCGGTCATCATAATGACATTCAACGTGACAAGAGTTTTGAGTACATCGCAGCAGATGTTATGAAACATTTTAACCAATTTCTCCACTTTTTTTTCTGTTTAGCCTTGATTATTACTGTTATCATGACTCTAGTCATCTTCTTTAACGATATCTATACAATATTCGTTACTGGCAATCTTTCAACAGGTACCATTCACGCGTTGGGTGCCCTACTAATCTTGTGGACACTATCAGAATTGCTAAATTCAGAGATTCGCCACCTACATGGTGAATCTATCAAAGTATCACTGTTTGTCGAAGTTGCTATTGCTGCCATGGTTCGTAAGCTCCTCATTTTCAGCACAGAGGGAATTTCTCTTCAAGATGGAGCGATCTATCTAACGAGTCTGTTAGTACTTGGGATTGTATATTGGCTCATCGAGCCCCGTAAAATCGTGAGAAATAATACTATTTAATAATAAGAGGCTATCTGCTTACTGTAAGCAGATAGCCTCTTATTATTATGGCGGTATCCCAATGACAATTATGCATACTGGCGATTGGCATATTGTATAAAACAGGGGACAGGTACATTGTTTATCAAAACATGGAACCTGTCCCCTGTCTCACCTTAAACCTGAGCATGGTTATTGTCGATTATTGTAGTTAAATTGTTCACTATGATACTTAGCATTATAATATAAAAATTTTAGATTATAATGCACAAAAACATTGCATTGCATAACGCACTTATATATAATATAGCATATAAAGGACTTTAAAATAACAAGATATAATTAAATTTCAGATAGCTATTTTGATTGGTATTAGCAATGGGGCTAAGATTTCTCTATTGAGAGATCTTTGCCTCTTATTTTTTTATCGGAATATATCCAGTATAGTGGACGAGGATTAGCTCTCTTATTGCTACTCTTATCAGCGTCCACAAGCCAGGTATTCTAATTTTATAGATTGTTATTGGGAAAGGGGGTAACTTCAGTAGGCAAAATTGGCTAGTAGTAAAATTTATTTAGGAGGGCTTAAAGATGATTAGAAAATTGGGTGTCCTAGCGATGATGTTGGTGCTTGTATTGATGGTATTAGGCTGTGGGACATCAAAAACGGGGCAAAATGATGAAATTATATTAGGACTAACGGCACCGATGAGTGGTGATTATGCCGAATACGGTAATTCTTTTAAAAATGCTGCAGAACTTGCCATTGATAAGGTGAACAAAGACGGTGGCATTAATGGGAAAAAATTAAAAATAGTGGTCAGTGACAGTAAGAATGATCCCAAAGAGGCTGCTAATATTGCGCAAAAGTATGTATCTGATCCTAGTATCATGGCTGTCATTGGAGATTTTACGACGACTTCGTCATTGGCTGGTGCGCCTATTTACCAAAAAGGTGGTTTGGTGCAATTGTCGCCAACTTCTTCACATCCTGATTTTACGAAACAGGGTAACTATATTTTTCGCAACATTGCTACACAGGCTAAGGAAGGGCCGGTTGTTGCTGAATATACGGTTTCTGATCTGAATAAAAAACGAGTCGCTATCATTTATATTAAAAATGATTGGGGTATTGTAGCTCAAGAAAATTATCAAAAAGCTGTAGAAAAATTAGGTGGGGATGTTGTTGCGGTTGAGTCTTTTTTACCGGAGCAAGGTAAGGATTATAACGCTATTATTACGAAGGTAAAGGAACAACAACCAGATATTATATTCTTGGGTATGATGTATACGGATGCAGCGCTAATGGCCCAGCAGATGCGTAAGCAAAGTATGAACGTACCGCTTATTGGAACCAGTTCGCTCTTTTCTGAGGAACTGATTAAATTAGGTGGTAGTGCGGTCGAAGGATTATATCTTACTTGTTCATTCTATCCAGCTGATCCTCGCCTGGAAGTGCAGGATTTTGTTGCTAAATACCAAGAAAAATATGGTAAGTCACCGACAATGTTTGCCGCCCAGGCCTATGATGCCACTGGACTTATCATCGAAGCACTCAAAGGTGGGGCAACCGATCGTAGTTCGCTGCGTGATAAATTAGCAAGTATGAAAAACTATCCTGGTGTTACAGGTATGACTTCGTTTGATGAAAATCGTGATGTGGATAAAGGACTGCTAAAATTAATGGTTAAAGATGGTAAATACACACCCTATAAACTTTAAGTAATCAGGCGCGGCAAATGTGTAAAGCATTAGCCGCGCTATCCTAAAAGGAGGTAGTTATTAAATGCTGTTGCAACAGATTATTAATGGATTAGCCCAGGGAAGTATTTATTCATTAATTGGAATCGGTTTTGCACTGATTTTCGGGGTTTTAGGACTGGTGCATTTCGCCCATGGTGAAGTATATATGCTAGGAGCGTTCTTTGGATATATTTTAATAACTGCTTTTCACTTGGATGTTTTTTCAGCCTTATCGATTGCGATTATCGGCTCAGCGCTTATTGGCATTATGATTGAAGCCGTTGCTTTTCGACCCCTTAGAAAAGCGCCAGATATGGCCCCGATGGTATGTACTTTAGGATTATCCATTGTTTTGCAAAATTTAGCCATGCTGATATGGGGCAGTGATACGAAATCGATACCCGATGTACTTGAGAGCTCATCTATTTCGTTGGCTGGGGCGCAGATATCGGGGGCACAAATTATTATCTTTGGTGTTGCGATAGCGTTAATGCTGGCACTACAGTTTATTTTATATCGATCAAAAATGGGTAGGGCGATTCGCGCTACGGCGCAAAATAAAGAAGCAGCGGCATTGATGGGGGTAAATATCAATCAAATTATTTCAGCGACTTTCGCTATCGGGTCAGGGTTAGGCGGAGCGGCAGGTGTGCTGGTGGGGATCTACTATAACGCATTTTTTCCGATGATGGGTTTTATGGCTGGTTTGAAAGCTTTTACTGCGACGGTATTGGGGGGGCTAACGAGTGTTCCTGGTGCCATGGTTGGTGGACTTATTCTTGGGGTTGTCGAAAATTTAGGGGCGGCCTATATTTCTTCAGGTTATCGTGACTTAATTGCTTTTGCTATTTTGATTCTGGTATTACTGATTAAACCGTCAGGGATTTTTGGCCGGGGATTTCAGGGGAAAGTGTAGGTGATGATGATGCTAAACAAGTTTAATATGAGCCGTAAACTGATATATGGAATTATTTTAGTAGCAGTATTAATTTTGCCACTCGTTATTAATAATGATTATATTATTCGTATTGCAGTGGTAGCAGGGGGCTATATTATTCTCAGTCTCGGGCTGAATTTGGTCACTGGTTATACGGGACAATTTTGTCTGGGCTGGGCTGCTTTTTATGGAATTGGGGCATACACTTCCGCATTGTTGACCCTGAAGCTACAGTGGAGTTTTTGGCTTGCTTTACCGATGGGTGGCATCGTTGCTGCATTATTTGGTGTTCTGTTAGGGATTCCTACGATGCGGCTACGTGATATTTATTTAGCCATTACAACCTTGGGCTTCGGCGAAATTATTCGCTTGATTTTAATGAATTGGACTGATTTGACGCGCGGGGCGATGGGATTACCAGGGATACCGGCACCGAGTTTGTTTGGTACTTCTCTTGACAATAAGTATTTTTATTATTATTTCATGGTTGTGCTAGTCATTGTAGGTATCGGAGCTATGGTACGGATTATTGATTCTCGATTAGGACGTGCGTTGGTCGCAATTCGTGAGGATGAGTTGGCAGCGAAAAATATGGGGATTGATACGGTTCAGTACAAAGTCATTGCCTTTGCGATTGGCGCCTTCTACGCTGGTATTGCGGGCAGTTTCTATGCTCACTATACTACGTTTATTGATCCCCATACATTTTCTTTTAGCGAATCAATTGTTATTTTGGCAATGGTGGTTCTAGGGGGGATGGGTAGCATTTCTGGATCAGTTGTTGGGGCAATCCTGTTGACGTTGTTGCCAGAGCTACTACGAGATATGGCTGAGTATCGCATGATTGTTTATGGTTTGATTATGATGATCGTAGTGCTAATACGACCACAGGGAATAATGGGCAAAAAGAATGACAGTCGTAAAAAAAAGTCCAAGGCGACAAAGCAAGGAGATGTTACACATGGCGTTGCTGGCGGTTGATGGGGTTAGTAAAAAATTTGGAGGCCTGACAGCGGTTGATCACTTATCTCTTACTGTTGAAAAAGGGATGGTTGCTGGGTTAATTGGACCCAATGGAGCTGGAAAAACGACGGTATTTAATTTGCTTACAGGTATTTATCCTGTTACTTCAGGTCAGGTTACTTTCAATGGTCAGGATATAACGAATAAGCCATCGCATAGCATCACTCAGGTAGGACTTACCAGAACATTTCAGAATATACGACTCTTTAATCAGATGAGTGTATATGATAACGTGCGTCTTGGGCGGCATTGTCGGGCAAAGGCTGGTCTTTGGGGTGCACTCAGTTGTAATCACAGCACCAAACAAGAAGAGCTAGAAATAAAGAATAAAACATTAGAGTTGCTAGCAGATGTTGGATTGGTAGACCGTAAGGATGAATTGGCAACAAATCTTAGTTATGGGCTACAACGAAAGCTAGAAATTGCTCGGGCGCTAGCTAGTGAGCCCCAGTTATTGCTACTCGATGAACCAGCTGCGGGCATGAATCCCCAGGAAACCAAAGAATTGACTAGCTTTATTGGCAAGCTCAATGCTAAGGGACTTACCATTTTGCTCATTGAACATGATATGAAGTTGGTTATGAATATTTGCCAGAAGATTACGGTGCTCGAGTACGGAGTGAAAATCGCCGAAGGGTTGCCGCACGAGGTGCAAAATAACGAGCGTGTTATTGAGGCGTATCTTGGTAAGGGGGCATCACAATGCTTAAAGTAACTGGATTACATTCTTATTATGGTAATATTCATGCTCTTAAGGGTATTGATTTGGAGGTAAAAGAAGGCGAAATCGTTACCTTAATTGGTAGTAATGGTGCTGGGAAAACGACTACTTTAAAAAGCATTGCGGGTTTGCTAAAGCCGACATCGGGTACCGTTGTCTTCCGTGGTAATGATATTACAGGATGTAGTGCTCATAAGCTGGTGCCAATGGGGCTTGCTTTGGTTCCAGAGGGAAGGCAGGTATTTCCGTTTATGACGGTGTTAGAAAATTTGGAAATGGGGGCTTATTCTCGGACAAGTGCCACTGAGATTAAGGCGAATTTTGAAAGGGTATATGGTTTGTTTCCCAAGCTTTTCGATCGGCGGCAACAGCAGTCGGGGACGCTTTCAGGTGGCGAGCAGCAGATGCTAGCGATCGGAAGGGCTCTTATGTCACAACCGAAGATGCTACTGCTCGATGAACCTTCCCTAGGACTTGCGCCACTACTCATTGAGACTATTTTTGCATTGATAAAAGAGATTAGCTCCCAAGGAATCACAGTGCTATTGATTGAACAAAATGCTCGTATGGCACTGATGATTGCGAATCGCGGTTATGTAATGGAAACAGGGAAAATTATACTCGGTGATGCAGCTCAGGTACTTTTAGAAAGTGATGTTGTGCGTAAGGCATATCTGGGTGAATGATATTGGTAAGTAAGGTAAAATAGTGAGTTGCATAAAAATTAAAAATATAAATTTTAAGGGGGATTTTATGATGTCAAACTGTTGCGAGGATCAAGAATTAACGGAAGCGATCAGAGGGTGCATTAAAGATCGGGCTACCTGGTTTTATCTACTTTATAAGGAAGCACAACGACTGGGCACTGATGCGGATGAAATGGCGGCGAAAGCTATTTTTAAAGCGGGTCAGTTAAAAAGTGCTAAAGCTGGTATGTGTGAAACGCCTCGCGAATTTTTTGATTGGTTGTCTGGGAAGAATACTCGTTTAGCGTTTGCTATGGAAGAAATAAATGTTGGGGAAAATGAAGGCATGTATAGATTCCATAAATGCGCCTTATGCGATGCTTGGCGGGAGCTTGGGTGCAGTGCGGAAGAAGTGAAGCATTTATGTGACTTAGCTTCGGAGGGGGATTATGGAGTGGTAAGTGCATATCCCTTGGATCTGAAGTTTAACTGTACGATTGCCGATGGCTCAGATTATTGTGAAATGATTGTGACCAAAAAGTAAAGCAGATACAGGGATGAAAGTATTAGCTGAAATGAGCAGCGAACATCTGGAAAGAATAACTTTTAAAGGTTTGGGGAAATTCTCTTTTACGGTGCAAGAGCATATGAGCAAGATCAATATGTGGTATGGGATGAAGGCATAGGGATTGAAAAAGGCATCTGAGAACCAGTAATGTTACTGGTTCTCAGATGCCTTTTCTATGGGTAGGGAGAACCGTAAGAGAGTAAATAAGTCAAGCTTGACAATAAATCAAGACTGACTCCATCTGCGACCGTATCCTTTTTCGATCTCACGTTGACTAAGGTTATAGAATACAACCAATGATTGATGAACTGACTCTAGGGAAAATTTAAAAACAACAGTAATTTAGGAGAAACAAAGGAGAAAGGATGAGTATAATAAAATTAGATTCCAATATTCATGGAGTCATTGTACCTCATGCACCAACATTACTCGAGGATGAAATGGATCAAAAATCCTCTTCAGTGATTACTGCTCTTCAAGATATTGGCAAGAGAATGGAAGAGTGGGGCGTGGAGGCTGTAGTTGCAGCGACAACTCACTGGCAGACTGGTGAAAAATTTTTTATAGATAACTCGCCATTTCATAAAACAGTAATGGATTACTATGGATTTCGCAAAGAAATTGAATATGATGTTTCTGGACAGCCAGAATTAGCTGAACTCCTCCTGCAGGCTGGTGAAAAGAATTTGATCTATCCTAGTGTTCGCAAACATGGTATTGATCATGCTATTGCCATTCCGTTACACTTCATGTTTCCAGAGAAGAAAATCCCCGTGATTCCCCTCTCAGTATCAGGTTCACCTCTTTGTGCATTCCGTTGGGGCAGAACGCTCGGCAGTACACTGAGAAACTGGGGTGGTAAAGTGTTATTTCTGGCTTCGGGCTCACTTTCTCACGACCTTAGTTGTTTTATGAGGGGGGAGAGGGTAAGGGAACATGAAACGTTTGATCGTCAGGTGCTTGCGTTGCTTTCAGAGGGTAAGGGCATGGATGTTATTGATATCGACAAAGAACTCATTAAGGCCGCAAAACCAGAAGGAAAATTTCGTGACTTGTGTATGCTGCTTGGTGTGATGGGTTCCCAAACTCGTGGACGTGTTAGGGCTTACGAAAGACTACCGGGTGTAGGCCAAGGTGTGGTGGAATTTAAAGACTCAGGTTGCAATGAGAGGGACGAAGAATTAGTAAAGTATTATAAGCAGAATGGCATGATTCATTAATAAGAGCGAGAGTATGAGTGACAGTATAAATTCTGTTGAACAGCAGATTATTAGTTTTAAATCGTATCTACCCCGTATCCTTTTGGGCAAGAGTCTTGACTAATAAAATAAATACAAAAAAAAGGGAGGTCAATACATCATGACAAGACGTTATTATGAATGGAGCATGTTTGTGCTTCGAGTTTCATTAGGAGCTATTTTTCTAGCTCACGGATTGCAAAAAATCGCTGGCTTTGAGGACATTGTTAAATTTTTCGCTGCCATTGGACTACCAGCCATACTTGCTTATGTGGTAACTGCAATTGAGACTATAGGTGGAGCATTCTTGATCCTTGGCCTATTTACTCGTACTGCAGCGGTTGGAATTATTATGGTTATGCTGGGAGCTATTTTTTCCGTCAAAATGAGTAAAGGATTTATTAATGGCTATGAATTCGAGGTGTCATTACTAGCAATGGCGGCGGCATTGGTTCTTTCAGGAAGTAATACCCTTTCCCTTGGTAATTTACTTGGTAATTTGCTAGGAACTTCGTCTAAAAATAAAGCTACTTAAAGATAAAATAAGAAACCAGATAAAGGCAACCAGATGAAGATAGAAGCTTGGCTGGTTGTCTTTATTTGTGGAAGTATGATAAAAAAAATGGTATGATTCATTAAAAGAGAAAAGGAAAGATAAGGGTATGAGTGAGAACCTAATTTCTGTCGACCAGGAGATTATTGATTTATATAGCGAGGGGGATAGGGAGAGGGCGTTGAAGTTATTTGTCAATGAATATCAGACGAGACTTTATTCCTTGGCGTATCAGATGCTGGGAAATCATGATGATGCCATGGATACTCTGCAAGAAATCTTAATCCAAGTAAATCGTTCACTAGCAAGTTTCAAGGGGCAGTCCAGTTTATATACCTGGGTTTATCGTTTGAGTTCCAATGTATGCTTGAATTTTCGCAAGAAAAAAAGTCAGACTAACAACCAAATAGAATGGGATGAAAACTTACTACATTCCGTGATGCTGCCAGTTGAGCGCCCTAATGAAGATCCAGATAAAATGTGTGAAGCCAAGTATAAACAATTTTTGGTTCAACAAGGGATTTTAAAATTGCCGGAAACTCAACGGATGCTGCTTATTTTACATGATATTGAAGGTATTTCCATCCCTGAAAGTGCAGGTATTTTAAACATTGCTGTCAATGTTGCCAAATCACGCCTCCATCGCGGCAGGGTAGCACTACGTAAAATTATCAGCAAAGGTTTTGTGGTGAAAGGAATGGAAGGCGTGGGAGTTTTCCTCGTTGGGCCTTCTGGCCAATTGATGTAAAAAAATAGTAACAGCCCCGTATCCTTTTTGGCAAAAGTTTTGACTAAGTATATGATATAATAAAATGTAGGTAAATCATGTAAAAAAGACACATAACGTTTGTCTGTACATTTGTTATTGATTTGGAGCTTTGTCTATCAACAAGGTTGCTTAAAGATAAAATAAAAATAAATAAGGAGGTTTTTATCAATGGCTCAATTAGGCGAAGTATTTGTTTGCCCACTGTGTGGCAATGAAGTAACTGTGACTAAAGCAGGTGGCAACCCAGAAATTCATTGCTGCGGTCAGGCAATGAAGAAAAAATAAAGCAATAAGATAGAGGCAACCAGTTGAAGATATAATCTTTGCTGGTTGCCTTTTTCTATGTAACATGTGGGGGAAAATAGAATGAGCTAGGCGGCTCGATGTTGGCTATAAAAACTAGGCACGTCACAAAATTTAAAAAAATGCAGGGAATAGCTACAATATTAGGGAAATATAAGCAACAAGATGATGAGTAATCATTTTTAGGCTTACTCAAAAATTCAGAGGGAGGTATTACAATGAAAATTATGCATACTGGCGATTGGCATATTGGGAAAATTGTGAATCAGCGGCATATGACCCCTGATCAAGAATATATATTAGAGGCTTTAGTTAAATTGATGGCGACGGAAAAGCCTGATGTGTTGGTGGTGACTGGCGACATTTATGATCGCGCAGTACCACCGGTGGAAGCTGTAGAACTACTAGATAAGGTATTAAGTGAAATTCTCTTGGATTTAAGCATCCCTATCATTATGATTGCTGGCAATCATGACAGTCCTGATCGTCTAGGTTTTGGCAATCAACTACTGCGGGACAAAGGATTGTATATAGCAGGGCGGTTTACGAAAGATATTCAAAAAGTAATCTTGACCGATGAAGATGGTCCGATCAATTTTTATCTGATTCCTTACGCGCCCCCTGCTGTTGTACGGGAAGTACTTTCATGTAGTGAGGTTTGTGATCATGATACCGCCATGCAAGCCACCATGGCAAGAATTCACGCCAACTGGAACTGCGAGGAAAGAAATATTGTAGTGACTCATGGTTTTATTAGAGGAACAGAGGAACTAGAAATGAGTGAATCAGAAAAGCCCCTGTCGATAACACTTGCGGTGGGAGGCACTGATTATGTGGATATAAAGAATTTTGACGGCTTTACTTATACGGCTCTCGGCCATTTGCATGGCCCTCAACAGGCAGGGAGTCCGCGGGTACGTTATGCAGGATCATTGTTGAAGTACTCTTTTTCTGAAGCGAGGCAACAAAAATCTGCTACAATGGTGCACATCAGTAAGGATGGAGAGTTAATCCTAGAGTGTAAAACCCTCTCGCCATTAAGAGATATGCGGCGGATTAAGGGGACGCTGAAGGACTTGCTCGACCCAGCAGTGTACACGGGTACAAATGTTGAAGATTATTTGCATGTCACTCTTACTGATGAGGGCGAAATGATTGAGCCAATGAGCAAACTGCGGACAGTTTATCCTAATGTGCTGTCCCTGGATATTGAAGTCAAAGAACGCCAGGTCGGTGAGAGTAAGACGGCAGCGGGGCAGGGCTACAAACATAAATCAAAGTTGGCCTTATTCGGTGATTTTTATGCAGATATGACCGGACAGGATTTTAACGTGGAAAAAGCCGCTATCGTGGTTAAAACCATTGAAACGGTGGAAAACGAAGATAGGGGGGTATAATATGAGACCGTTAAAACTTACGATCACAGCTTTTGGTCCCTATGCTACCCAGCAGATCATAGATTTTGCGCAGCTTCAAGGTCGAAATTTATTTGTCATCACTGGAGATACTGGGGCGGGGAAGACCACAATTCTAGACGCCATCGCCTATGCCCTCTATGGTAAGGCTAGTGGGAACGACCGAGATGGGGAAAGTTTACGCAGTCATTTTGCCTCACCTGATCTTATGACCTCCGTTGAGATGGAATTTGAACTCAGCGGACAACGCTACTGGGTACAGCGTATTCCCAAACAACGCAAGAAACGCAAGCGAGGCGAAGGCTATGCTGATCAGAACGCTGAGGCTGAGTTTAAATTTGTTGATGGGAAAAATGGGGTAATCAGTGGGGTCAAAGAGGTCAATGAAAAAATAGTTGCGCTTATGGGACTCAGTTATGATCAATTTAAACAAATCATCATGATTCCTCAAGGGGAATTTAGAGAATTACTGAATGCTGATAGTAAAACCAGGCAGGATATATTACAAAAGATTTTTGGTACTGAGGGGTTTCGCCGCGTACAGGAACTGTTTGATAGTCAAGCTAAGGCGTTAATGCAAGAGGTCAGCCGACTAGAGAGCCAGCGCAATGAGTGTATTCGCAGTCTAGATGGGAGTGGTTATCTCCCCTTAGCAACAGTATTAGCATTGCCTGATTTCAATATATCCATTGTTATGGCTGAAGCCAAACAGGCAATTGAGATCGATATAAGTAATGCGAGTGGACTGCAGACTCAGGTAAACGAACAAGAGCAGAGGGTAGCGAGCAAACAGGGAGAAATATTCCAAGGCAAGGCTAATAACTTAAAACTCAGCATACGAGATGGGGCCTATCAGAAAAAAATAACATTGGAAGCATGTCAGCCACAATTCTATGAAAAAAAACTAAAACTTCAGCTGGCACGCAAGGCCCTCGGACTCACAGGAGTTGATGAGTATCGTTGCAGCCGTAAGGCTCATGTGCAGAAGATAAAGGTAGAGCTGGCAAAAGCCGCTGAGCAGGAGAACAAAGCTAAGGTTGTCGCTGACGTAGGTCAAAACAACTATCAGTTAGAGATGGATAAAGAAGAAAAGTGCAATGAGCTACTCGCTGAGCACGCCAGGTTAGAAGGGTTAACTGCTAAAGTAACCGATTGGGATGCTAAGCAGACCAAGGCTGCACGTTTGGAACAGGACCTAGGAATCGTTAAAAAAGATCGAGATACAACAAAAAAACAAGTGGAAAAGACGAGAGATGAAATTAGAGATTGCCAGATCAGTTTAGACAAGAATCGAGGGGTGATCACTCAGTATGCAGGTAAAGTCGTAGAACTGGAGAAAATCAATGATATCTATGGAAAGATTGAAACTTTGAAAGTAGAAAATGACCGTTTCATCATACTGCAACAGTCGGCCTTCCAGTTAGAACAGCAGGAAACAGAAAAACGATTAAAATATCAACAAACCCAGGCCGATTATGAAGATGCGCAGAACCTATTTCTGGAAGGACAGGCTGGTTTGCTAGCGTCAAAGCTTAAAGAAAATGATCATTGTCCTGTATGTGGCTCTGATGATCATCCACAGTTAGCTAGGATGACGGGCACTATTTTTTCTGAGGCTGAATTAAAAAAACGAATACAACAAGATAAGCAGGCCAGAGAATTATATGATGAGGTCAAAGGTAAGTACGAACTCATCAAGGCTGATTGTTATGCTCAACATCACATCTTATCCAGACTTCAAAAAGAAGTAGACATAATTATTCCAGGTATTGCATCTGAAATAAGCCCAACCCAATTAACCCAATATATTGCCGGGAAATTACCTGAATATCAAATCCTTCGACAAGGCTTAAATGACGAGATTAAGAAACTATTATCTCAGAAAAAAGATGAAAAAGAGCTAGAGGCTACATTAGTTAACAAAACAGAGATGGTCAGTAAATTAGCTGCGGAGTTAGACAAGCTGGAAGTCCAGTATACAGAAATTTTTGCGCAGGTGGCAAGTGCCAAAGATGCCATGAAGGGACTTGAAGCCGAAGTGCCACCAGAAGTGCGTTCGACCCAGGCTCTGGCAGCAGTCCTGGGGACAATAAAGAAAGAGTTTGATGTTATGAGGCGGGCCCGAGAGACTGCAGAACAAGAACTGCGGGCTAGCCAGGTACGCTATGCCACAGCCGTGGCCGATAAAAAAGGCATTGAAAAAGCCTTAACAGCAGAGGAAACAGAACTTACGATTGCCCAGCAAAATTTTATGACAGCTTTGGTTCTTGCTGGTTTCACTGAAGAAACAGACTATGTTAAAGCCAAGTTAGTAGAAAGCGAGATCACTGGCTTAGAAAATGAAATAAGTGATTTTCAAGAAAGGCTTCGTTCGGCAATGGATTATTATTCCCAAATGATGCAAGAGGTCGAGGGGCTAATCATTATTGATGTTTCAGCCCTGGAAATGGAGTACCTAAGATTGCAGAGGTCAAAGAACGACTGTATCACCCAGCGGACAGCCATCGTAGCACGGCAGACTCATAATCAGACCATGCTCACTAGTATTTGCACACTGATGGAAAGTTTAGAACAAAAAGAAAAAGAACATCAGTTAATAGGCCATCTTGCTCGAATCGCCAGAGGGGATAATGAACAAAAAGTCAGTTTTGAACGCTATGTACTGGCGGCTTTTTTCAACGATATCATTGATGCCGCCAATGTTCGTCTAAAGAAAATGACAGGTGGAAGGTATCAGATGAGTCGCATTACCCAGAAAGGCAAAGGTGGCGGACAAAGTGGACTAGAGATTGAAGTTTTCGATTATTATACAGGACAATCTAGGCATGTCAAAACCCTTTCAGGGGGAGAAAGCTTCAAAGCATCTCTTGCTCTCGCCTTGGGGCTGGCTGAAGTGGTCCAGTCTTATGCAGGCGGTATCAGCTTGGAGACAATGTTTGTTGACGAGGGTTTTGGTACTCTTGATCCAGAATCCCTAGATACTGCCATTGGTTGCCTCATTGAGCTACAACATTCGGGACGGTTGGTAGGCATTATATCCCATGTGCCTGAATTAAAAAGTAGTATAGATGCACGACTTGAAATTGAGGCGTGTAAGGATGGTAGTCGGGCACAATTTCGCATCATGTAGAAGTATACATAGGCTGCTCGATTATAGAGGAAGGCTCTTCAAACCTGTTTCTAAGAGTCGAATGATATAATTCCAAGCAGAAGGTGTGAGGAAATCATAGTGAACTACATGTGACTGGCACAAGAGTATGAGCCATATATGAACTTTAATGGTAGACAAACAAAATTGTGAGTTATATAATAAATCACAATGTATTTAATGTAGAAAGACGGATTGAAGGGCAGGTGTATTTGGCCTCATTATTATAGTGTGGCTGATGTGTATGAAAATGACGTTACAGAAAAAAATAATAGGTGGCTTGTTAACTGTAGTCCTATTTACTTTGATTGTCGCTGCAAGTGGCATCTATATGATTGGGTACATGAATCAAACCTTGGAAAGGCTAGATAAAACCTCTATACCGCAGGCGCTGTTGACAGAAAGAGTAGCAACCAATGTGGTGTTACAGGTTATGTTTATTCGTGGCTACTTACTGACTGGCGAAGACAGCTACATACAAAATTACAAAAAGACCAGCGAGGAAAATTCTAAATGGGAAGATCAATTAGGTAAACAATCGGCAACGAGTGAGGGGAGACAACTAGCCCAAGAAGTAAAAGAACTCAATGAGTCTTTTGATAAAATTGCATTATCAAAAATTGTTCCGCTAAGACAAAGCGGCAAAGAGCAAGAAGCGATAACAGTCCTACAAAACGAAGGAGACTTAGTCGGGAAGGCTTTAATTAGCAAAATTAATGAATATGTTGAGTATCGTGAGCAGGTAATCGGATCGGTTATGAAAGAAGCTCGCCAAGATGGAGAGCAAACTCAATGGAATCTGGGAATGATTGGTGGTTTTTCTTTGTTCATTGGCGTAGCAATTGGTATTTTTATTAATCGTGCGATGATAAAACCAATCCAGTTAACGACAGCGAATTTAGAAAAAATGGCTCAAGGAGATTATACTTTTGTCATTCCAGAAATCGCTCTCATCAGAGAAGATGAGATCGGTCAGCTCGCAAGAGCCATGCAAACTGTTTCAGAAACAATGAAGGCCGTCATAGGGCAGCTGGTGGATTCTGCAGGACAATTAGGGGCCTCATCTGAAGAACTGACGGCTAGTGCAGAGCAGTCAGCCCAAGCGGCAAATCAAGTGGCTGAGGCGATTGCTGATGTCGCGGCAGGGGCAACGGTGCAACTAACTGCCGTTAATACAACAACAAACGCTGCCGAGCAAATCTCTGCTGGTATTGGGAAAATTGCTACTGATGCTGGAAATGTTGTTAGTATTGCTGAAAAAGCATCACATTCAGCTAAAAATGGCGGAAAGACAGTTGAAGAGGCTACAAGACAAATGGAGAATATCGAGAGAACTGTAGGCGATTCGGCGCGGGTCGTGGCAAAACTCGGTGAGAATTCGAAAGAAATCGGGCAAATCGTAGATACCATTTCAGGGATTGCAGGGCAGACCAACTTACTGGCACTCAATGCTGCCATTGAGGCTGCTCGCGCAGGCGAGCAAGGACGTGGGTTTGCTGTTGTGGCCGAAGAAGTGCGTAAACTTGCTGAGCAATCCCAGGAAGCAGCTAAGCACATTGCCAATTTAATTAGTGAAATTCAAGGTGATACAGACAATGCAGTGTTAGCAATGTCGAAAGGTACTCACGAAGTTAAGCTTGGAACGGAAATCGTCTATATGGCAGGCAAAACATTTAATGAAATTGCCAGCCTTGTTGAACAAGTATCTGATCAAGTGGGGAGTATTTCCATTGCTATTAGGCAAACAGCGAGTGGCAGTCAGCAGATCGTATCTTCAATTCAAGATATTGATAAAATTAGCAGAGATGCTGTGGGGCAAACACAAACTGTCTCTGCCGCAACCCAGGAACAGTCGGCGTCAATGGAAGAAATTGCATCATCGAGTCAGTCTTTGACAGAAATGGCCGGACAATTGCAAGACATTGTTGCTAAATTCAAGGTTTAGTTGTGATCATCTGATATCGTTAGGGGCCGCTAAAGATGAGTTCATCCATTATTTAAAATGGTACTCTGGTTACACAGAGTACCATTTTTATGAATTTTTATGAATCTTTCGTAAATAAGCAGTGACTAATGTTAGAATACATATTAAAATAATTATAAGATGACATAAATATAAGAGTGATTATAATAGCACTTCATATAAATGAAGGGATGATGATGAAATGGAGTTGGAATTATTCACAGATATTGTGAATAACATTGCCTTGCTGCTGGCATTATGTTTTTCGTATCGATTTATAGCTCGTTATTGGAAACTAAACACGTTCAAAGGAAAAATCTTTGCAGGTCTACTGTTCGGTGGCGTGGCTAGTATTGGTATGCTTTTACCAGTGGTATATTCCCCCGGGATTATTTTTGATGGACGCACCATCGTATTGTCAATTATTGGATTATTTGGTGGAGCACTGCCGACAGCTGTGGCAGTTGGGATGACGAGTATCTTGCGGATTTGGCAGGGTGGAACTGGCGTATGGATGGGGCTAGGGACAATTATTTCTTCAGCTCTTATCGGGTTTTTATACCGTTATATTCGTATGCAATATCCATTAATGAAGGCGGTGCTTCATTTCTATATTTTTGGAATTGTTGTTCATTTAGTGATGCTCTGTTGGGTTATTGCACTGCCTGAGACAATTCGTTGGCAGGTGTTAGAGCATATTGCATTACCAGTGATTCTGATTTATCCTTTTGCGACGATGGTTTACTGTCTATTGATGGAAGAACTTGATGAACGGGAGAACATAGATATCGCTCTGCAAGAGAATGAAGCAAAGCTTACGGCCCTCTTTGATCATTCCTTTTTGTCGATCGCTTTATTGACATTAGATGGTAGAGTACAACATGTGAATCAGACGGCATTGGAAGCTATTAGCTGCCAGGAAGATATAGTTATTGGACAATTGTTTTGGAAAACACCCTGGTGGTCTAGGGGGGAGGAAGAGCAGAATATTGTGCAAAGTGCGGTGCTTGAAGCTGCTGCGGGGCGTTTTATTCGTCAAGAGATTACTTGCTTTTGCTGTAATGGTGAAGAACAAATCCATGATTTCTCGGTTAAACCCATTTTTAATCAACAAGGACAAATCATTTTTCTTGTTGCCGAGGGGTGGGATATTAGCCCGGGGAAAAAAATGGAGGAAGAATTAAGGCAGAAGACAATAAAAATACAAAATATAGCTTACTCTGACATTCTAACGGGTTTGCCCAACCGGGTATATTTGAATAAGTACCTTGAAGAGGAAATGGGGAAGGCGCACGATGGAGAGGCGACTGGCTCTATCTTTTATATTAATTTGGACGATCTGAAGATGATAAATGATAGTTTTAGCCATATTTGTGGTGATCATGTGATTGCCATTATCAGTAAATTATTGGTAGAAACTGTAGGGAAAGAGGCTTTTGTAGCACGTAGTATCGGCGATGAATTTATTGTTATTTTACCTGGTGAGATTAATCGGAATCGTATTGCTATGATGGCTGACAGAATTATTATGGCTTTACATACTGATCACCAAGTGGCTGGAGTATGTATTAGTACTTCGGTCAGTGCTGGTGTTGTTCTTTATCCTGAAGATGGGGATACAGTAGAGAAAATTCTTAAAAAAGCAGTGAATGCACTCGCTGTCGCTAAAAAAGATGGGAAAAATTGCTGGCTATTTTATGATAAAAGCATGCAGACTCAAAACTATGAAGATGTTATCCTGATAAATCGATTGCGTCATGCCATCGAGCATAAAGAGCTATCACTACATTATCAGCCACAGGTGGTCACTGATAGTGGAGCGATCATTGGATTTGAAGCCCTGCTGCGATGGCACAGTGTGGAGCATGGTTCAATTTCGCCAGTGCGCTTTATTCCGTTAGCTGAGCAAAGTGGTCTTATTCGATCAATTGGACATTGGGTACTCCGCGAGGCCTGCCATTTTGCCAGGAAGTTGGATGAGATGGGATATGGTGATATCTATATTGCGGTTAATGTATCACCGCGGCAACTTATTGATCGTGATTTTGTTGATATTGTCTGTAGTATTTTGCAGGATGCTGGAATACAGCCAAGTCAATTAGAATTGGAAATTACTGAGAATGTCCTTGTGGTCTCATTAGAAGATGTCATTTGTAAATTAGAGGAATTACAAAGGATGGGGGTGCGTTTGTCCCTTGATGATTTCGGTACGGGTTATTCATCATTGACGTATCTGCAACGACTTCCCGTCCATACCTTAAAAATTGATAAGAGTTTTATTGATATGATTATGATGAAGGAGGGGCAACCTGCCATCATAGGATCGATCATAGATATGGCTCATATCTTAAAAATGAATGTAGTCGCCGAGGGTGTAGAAGAGCAACAACAATTAGATTATTTGAGCAAAAATGACTGCGATCGTATTCAGGGATACTTTTTTAGTCGACCAGTGCCAGAGATCAATGCTATTGAATTATTAACGAAAGGATGTCAGAAACAGACTTAAAACTATGAATTAGGCATCTAAAAGAAAATAAGTAGTCAAATATCTTCAGAAGATGACTATTTATTTTTTTGAAGATGCTTTATATAAATAATGAGTTAATACAGTCTCCGTTGTGGAGGCTGTTTATTTATATGGAAAATTTATCTGTCTTAATATTAAGAAAGTTTGGATAAATTACGATATATAGTTATAAAGTGCTAAGGAGGCGATTGAGATGGTACCTAAGGTATCGAGTGTATACCCAGTTTCTATTCGAAAACACGACCATCGGCAAGCCAACGAAGGAGCTGAAAAGAAAGAACAGGACCAGTTTAAAGACATATTAGCGAAAGCCCTGATGAGTAAAAAAGCATAGAATATAAAAGATAGAGCCCATGGGCTCTATCTTTCTGGTATTAAAGTAATTATACATCATGGTTAGAAATAAGAGGAAATAAGGCTTGGCGTAAGCCAATTTTTATTATAAAATAAAAAAGAAAGTGAAAACAGTGCATTTGTGCATACCATATATTGATCGTAGCAGCTCATTTACAAGTGAAGTTGCTGCGTATATTGCAATTTGCCGAAAAAACAGGGGGAACTAGACATGTTTGAACGATCAGTATGGGCAGAAATTGATTTAGGGGCCATTGCACATAATGTAGGACAAATAAGAAAAGTCACAGCTAGTAATGCCCAAATTTGTGCTGTGGTTAAGGCTGATGCCTATGGCCATGGGGCAATAACGGTAGCGAGAACAATGTTACAAGCAGGTGTCGACAGACTGGCAGTTGCTATTATAAATGAGGCAGTAGATCTTAGGCGAGCTGGGTTGAGGGTGCCAATATTGGTGCTCGGGTATACACCAGCATGTCAGGCCGCTATCGTGGTAGATCAAGATATTACTCAAACTATATTCACGATGGACGCGGCTCAAGCCCTATCAGGCGCCGCTGTCGCGGCAGGTAAAAATGTGAATGTTCATATAAAGATAGATACAGGTATGGGCAGAATTGGTATTTGTCCTGAGGATGCAGGCGCATTTGCCATGGCAGTAGCTGCGCTACCTAGGATTAGAATTGAAGGCGTATTTTCCCATTTTGCCACTTCAGACAGTCGTGACAAAAGCTTTACTTATGAACAGTATAAGCAGTTTACTGAAGGGTTACAGTATATTAAAGCAAAGGGTATTGTCATTCCCATTCGCCATATTGCCAATAGTGGAGCGATCTTAGATTTGCCACACATGCATTTAGATATGGTGAGACCAGGCATTATTTTGTATGGCTTGTGGCCTTCCGATGAAGTGGTTCAAACCATCGAACTCAGGCCAGCAATGAAATTTAAGGCCCAAGTGGGTTTTACCAAGGATATGCCTGCTCATGCGCCGATAAGTTACGGTCGTACTTATTTTACGGAAGGGCTTAGTCGTATTGCTACCTTACCTGTAGGCTATGCTGATGGTTGGTCACGACTGCTTGCAGGCAAAGCTTCTGTGTTCATCAGGGGACAGCGCGCGCCATTGGTGGGGCGGGTGTGCATGGATCAATGTATGATTGATGTTACCCATATTCCTGGGGTAGTGCCTGGTGATGAAGCTCTGCTCTTTGGCGGAGCTGATTTGCCAGTGGAAGAAGTAGCAGGGCATATGGGGACAATCAATTATGAGATTGTCTGTATGGTAGGCAAGAGAGTGCCTAGGTTGTATGTGGAATAAATCAGAATGACGATAAGAAAAGACCTTATTAATGATTTATCATTAATAAGGTCTTTTTCAATTAGATACATACTGGTCATTGATCGAATGGCTTGGCAAAGCTAAACGCGAAAATTACGGATCGCTTCTTGGAGATCATGGGCCATCTTCGACAAACTATGGCTCGATGAGGCGATTTCTTCCATTGATGCCGATTGCTCCTCGGTAGCTGCCGAGACCGTCTGGGCTTCCCCGGCCGCATTTTTGCTGAGTCCATCAATTTCTTTCACGGAGGATACAATTTGCTGACTGCCGCTTGCCATTTGCTGAATGGCCGCGGAAATTTCTTTCACTTGGCTAGATACTTCTGTAGACAGAACCGTTATTTGCCCAAAGGCATGGCCTGCAGTAATTACAACTTCTGTCCCAATTTTAACCTCCCGGGTACCTTCGCTCATGGCAACAACGGCTTTATCTGTTTCCCCTTGAATTTCACTGATTAATGTCGCTATTTTCTTGGCTGCATCTTGTGATTGTTCTGCAAGTTTGCGAACTTCTTCTGCTACGACGGCAAAGCCCCGACCGTGCTCACCAGCTCTGGCAGCTTCAATGGCGGCGTTGAGGGCTAGCAAATTTGTTTGTCCCGCAATTCCTGAGATAGTGTCGACAATCTGCCCAATTTCATTGGAACGTTCGCCCAGGGTTGTCACAACTTGAGCGGAATGATTAACGGTCTGTTCAATTTTTGTCATTTGGTTGACAGCTTTTTCTAAAGACTTGCCGCCTTCTTTTGCTGTGTCAGCAGCTTGAGCTGATTTACCAGCGGCGAGACCTGTGGTGGTAGCCACTTGCTGGATACCTGCCGACATTTGCTCGACGATGGCTGAAGTTTCATTGATAACATGAACTTGTTTTTCCGCACCAGTGGCCACTTCGCTGATGGATGTTGCCACTTGATTGGCCGCCTGGGCTGATTGTTCAGCGCTAGCAGTCAGTTCCTCGGAAGCGGCCGCTACTTGCTCGCCGGAGTCGTTGACTTGTTTTAAAATTGTACGCAGATGACTCCGCATGTTCACTATAGCATCAGATAATTGACCAAATTCATCTTTCCGGATGATCCGCTGTGGTTTATCGCGGAAATCGCCTGCTGCCAGTTCAGTGCAAACGAGTACCATTGTAGTGAGGGGCTTTGTTATCATCTTGGTAATGAGCAGTCCACTCAGCCCTAATAGTACGAAGGATAGAAAAATGATACCAAGCATAATCTGTGCTGCTTTTGCAAAGGATGCCTTATTATTAGTATTATTTATCTGTGCCATTTCAACTTCATACTTAGAAAGATCAATACACTTTTCGTTAGCGTCTTTGGCTAAGGGGGCTACACTAGCAATATAGAGGGTATAAGCTTCAGCATCTTTGTTGTGTGTTGCTAGCTCAATAACCTTGTCCCTAGCAGCCCGATACTTTTGCATAGCCGCTTCGAGGCTGGCCAATTTTTCCGTTTCGTTGGCATCGAGCTTAGTCTTTTCAAATTCTGCAATATTAGCATTAAAAAATTTTGCTCGATCACCTATTTCTTTTTGTAATGTTTTCTCTCTATTCTCATCATTTGTGATCATAAGTTCAAATACTGCGGAATTAACTGCATTAATATGAGCGCGATTTTCTTCTATAAGTGTAATTGGTACCAATTGATTCGCATACAGATTATCCATATCTGCATTTGAATGGCTAAGGTAATAATACCCTGTATATCCTACAATACTAAGGGCTATGAATGCGACAAGAATTAAGGCACTTAATTTTAAGCTTACTTTCATATTATTTAAAAAATCCAATTTGGTTCTCTCCTTTTAATGTGCAACCTTATAGGTTGCCGTATTTATCTTTACCATGGAGAAAGAGTTCTTATCTCAATGGCTAGCAGGGGCTATTATTAATAAATGCTTTATTCGGAAAATTCAACTATAAAGATTTTTTCTTATTAATCAGTGAACTGTAGGAAGTAATGTCTAATGATGTCAGTTATATTAAATCACCAACGTTTACCACTGTCAACTCATTTAGTAGCATGCATATCTAAATGTAGTATTTGCCCATTTAAATTGTGGCTGTGCTGGAATGTATAGGAATATAAGTAAATGATTTAGGAGGTTGAGAGAATGTCATCCGAGGAATTTATTGCGTGGTTAGCACCAGAGGCGCAAATTATCTGTCGTAAATATGATTTACCTGTTAGCGTGTGCGTAGCCCAGGGGGCACTGGAGAGTGGTTGGGGAAAATATATAATCGGACAGTTCAATCTATTCGGCCGCAAATGGAATGGAGTAGGCGCATATATTGAAGTAAAAACTGAGGAGTTTTATGATGGGCAGTGGCAGACGGTTGTTGCCAAGTTTCAAGATTATGCCACTTTATCTGAAGCGGTAGAAGACTGGTGTATTTTAATCACGGAAGAACCGGTATATAGGGCCTGTTTAGAGTATCGTACAGAAGTGGAGGAATTTGTACGCATACTAGGACCTATCTACGCTACCGACCCTGAGTATGCAGTTAAAGTGTTATTGACTATTGCTGCCAATCATCTTAAAGATTACGTATGAAAGAAAAAAAGCCGCTTATACTGTCGGGTATAAGTGGCTTTTTGGCAGGGAAACCATAGGAGAAAGACGAATAGTAACCTTCTATGGTATTGTGATGTGCAGGAAGGGCTGATTATAGATGAGAAAAGAAAAGGTTATGGGGCTAGAACGCAGTATTGTCTGGTTCCTTAGCATATTGCTGGTATTGATCATTATCTTGGCAGGACGTATTGGTTGGATACAGTTTATTGATGGCAAGCGTATGACTGCCAAAACAGAAATGTTATTAAGAGAGAGTAAGACATTGCATTCACCAAGAGGTACTATTTATGACAAAGATGGACGGGAGCTAGCGGTCAGTAGCATGACTAAATCCTTGTATGCCAATCCGTCGGAAATTAAAGATGTAGATCAAGCCGCTGGGGCATTGGCAAGTTTAGTGGGAATGAGTCCTGATGAGATAAAAGAAAAATTGGTTGCAGGTGGCCAGTTTATATGGATCAAACGTATGCTAGAGCCTGCTGTGAGCCAAAAATTGCAGGCAGCCATCAAAGAATATGATCTTAAGGGGCTGGGCTTTCGTGATGAAAGTAAACGCTATTACCCTAACGATTCCCTGGCGGCACAGGTGCTCGGTTTTGTTGGTACGGATGATACTGGTCTAGATGGCTTGGAGATGTCTCTTGATAAAACCATTAAAGGGAAATTATTTGAGCAGTTAGTTGATACTGACAGCCATGGTATTCCTATTTTTAAATCGATTTTCACCTTTACTCCTACGAAACAAGGGAAAAATGTATATCTTACACTGGATAGTGGTATCCAGTTTATCGTGGAACAAAGTTTAGATAAGGCGATGACCAGTACTGGTGCCAAGGCCGCGACAGTGATTGTGATGAACCCTAAGACGGGTGAGATACTGGCAATGGCCAATCGACCAACATACGATCCCAATCAGTTTTATAAATACAGTGACAATGAGTGGAAAAATCGGGCGGTAGCTTATAATTATGAACCTGGATCAACGTTTAAAACTGTTGTGGCGGCTGCAGCGTTGCAAGAAGGTAAGGCTTATCCGGAAGAAATTTTTATAGATAAAGGCTATGTGGAAGTGTCTGGCCGTCGAATTAAAAATTGGAACGATGATAGCTATGGAAGTATTTCTTTTCTCGATATTTTAAAATATTCAGTTAATACAGGATTTGTACAAGTTGGTATGAGGCTCGGAGCTTACAAGTTGACTGAGTATGCCCAAGCCTTTGGTTTTGGTAAGGTGACAGGCATTGAATTGCCTGGCGAGGAAGCAGGGCTACTTTTTGATCCTAAGGATATGCGTGATTCTGATACGGCTACCATGTCCATTGGTCAAAGTATTGCTGTTACTCCCCTGCAACTCATTACAGCTGTAGGGGCTATTGCCAATAATGGGGTGCTACTTAAACCGCATATTATTAAAGAAATTCGTAATGCGGATGGCTCTCTTGACCGTGAAATGTCGACCCAGTCGGTGCGGCAGGTTATTAGCCCTGAGACAGCACGGACGCTTACCGATATGATGGAAAAAGAAGTATCAGAAGGTGGCGGCAATAAGGCTGCCGTAAAGGGCTATCATTTTGCGGGTAAGACAGGTACAGCAGAGAAGCTTAAGGATGATGGCAGTGGTTATTCTGCTGGACGGTATGTTGCTTCTTTTGTGGGCTTTGGGCCGGTAGAAGATCCTGAGGTAGTCATATTAGTTGTCCTTGATGATCCTAGCGGGGTATATTATGGTGGTCAGATTTGCGCGCCTGTGGCGAGCGAAATTCTAACGCAGATTATGCGTCACCTGGGCATTCGTCCTCAGATTGCCAATGAACCCTTAGTACCTGCACTCCATCCGCAGCCTGCAGTACTAGGTATACAGCCCCAAATACAAGCGCCACCTGGCAAGGTGGTTGCACCCGGTGTTCTAGGCATGAGTATGCGTCAAGCCGGGGAAAGTCTAAATAAATTGGGTCTAGCCATGGTGCCTATGGGTACAGGGATAGCTATTAGGCAGAGTATAGCTGGAAATACGATTGTGGAATCAGGTACTGAAATTACCGTATATTTTGAAGCACAATAAAAAAGGGCGGCTATTGCCGCCCGTCGCTACATTATTAAGGCTTTTGGTTGACATCATATTGAGCAGTCAGTGTACCGGATGTTGTAGAGGTAGCTGTGTTACCAGCGCCCATACCGGATTCGTACTGCTCAATCATTTTGCGTACCATGTGACCACCGACGCGTCCGCAATCAGCAGAAGTCATAGTTGCCCAACCTTGAGAACGTACTTGATCAGCAATACCTAACTCGCTAGCGACTTCCAATTTCATGCGATCAAGAGCGTTTTCAGCACCTGGGTTAACAGGTTTATTACTTCTAGCCATAATAATCACCTCCTTCTGTTGGTATACTCATAGTATCAACGAAATGTGTTTTGATTATGCTGTGAATTATTATGTAAATAGTTCCAAGATTATTGAAAAAGATAGAAGAGTGATTAAAAATATCATTGTGAAAGGAATTAGTGCTTTGGTGACGAATAAACAATTAATTAGAGTATGTTTAACCAACAGTATAAAGGACCGTTTTGCAATAGGCTCTAAGAGCCGTAAATGATCTGGAGGTTGAATAATATGGAAATGCCTAATATTGTACAGTTGAAGAGCCGATATGAATGAAATAAACAAGGAGCATGTAACAATGCCCACACGGGAGGAACAAGAGGTAGAAATTGAACATGTGCGTGCCCGCCTTCATGAATTGGTAATAGCCAAAGTCGGTAATATGATTGATCCTGAGGTTGGTAAATTAAGCACACAACTAGATAAGTTAATTGTAAAGTATCAAAGAACAAAAAATAAAGATGTTAGATAATAATTTTAAAAATAGTCGGAGGATTTATTATGATTGATGAAAAAGATTGGGAACTTTTCAAACAAAAATTTAAGAATAAAGCTCGCATTGATCTTAATGATTATAAACCGGCTCAGATGCAACGACGGATCAGTAATTTGATGAGTCGTTATGGGGCGCGCACATATGTGGATTTTTTCAACTTGCTAGATAAAGATGATAGATTGTATAAAGAATTTATTGATTATATGACGATTAATGTTACGGAGTTTTTTCGTACACCAGAGAAATTTTCGGAACTGGAAGCCAAAGTATTGCCAGAACTATTAGCCAAAAGTTCTAAACTCAATATTTGGAGTGCCGGTTGCTCTGTTGGTGCTGAGCCTTATTCTTTGGCAATGATTTTGAAAGATATGACTCCCACAGTGAAACATCGTATTTTGGCTACCGACCTTGATGTGGAAATGTTAGGGAAAGCCAAAAATGGCGTGTATACAAGCACCGAGTTTAAGAATATTTCTAACAATCGGGCTTCCAAATATTTTAAAGAGATGAATGGTACTTATACCATGGATAATGACATTAAATCGCGTATCGAATTTAAACAGCACAATCTATTACTTGATCGATTTGAAACTGGATTTGATTTGATCTTATGTCGCAATGTGGTAATCTATTTTACGGAAGAAGCGAAAGATGGTTTATATCGTCGTTTTTTAACGGCTCTTAAACCAGGTGGCGTCATGTTTGTTGGTGGTACGGAAGCCATATTGAATTTCCGTGATATTGGTTTTACTAGTTATCTACCATTTTTCTATCGCAAACCACTATAAAATAATGTAGGGAGACTGTTTTAAAACAGTCTCTTAGAGTACTCCCCAGTTGGATAGTTGGTGGAAGGAACGTAGTAAATAGTGTAGAAATGTTCTGGTGTTCGTGTGCTCATCAATGGTCTGCCCAGCGGTGATATCTACTGTTTTTACAGGTAGCCCACGTACAAAGAAAATAATTTCCCCAATTTTTTGCCCCTGATAAACAGGGGCTTTTATTTTTTCTGGCAAGTCAATCGTTACTGTAACAGAGTCGTAATCAGGGGCTTTTACGACCAGACTGGCCTGGCTATGAACAACTGCATCTACCATAGGGCTAAGGCCTTGATCGATAGGTATAGCGCAGATGATGTCATCTTTATTGGCATATTCATATAATTCGTAGGTAGCAAAACCATAGTTTAATAGTTGCATCGAGTCATTCCAGCGAGAATGATCATGTAGCACGACGGCAATCAATTGCTGATTACCCTTAGTTGCGCTGGATATGAGGCAAGGGCCAGCTTGGTTGGTGGTACCTGTCTTGACGCCATCGACTTCTTCCAGTAACCACAATAATTTATTCGTATTTCTCAGGTTTTGGTCGTGTTCTTTGCCCCGACGGTCCAGCCAGTCAATATTGGTTTCGCGCGTATTGACAATAGTAGCAAAGATGGGGTTCGTTAATGCATATTTAGCAATCCAAGCCAAGTCAAATGCAGTGGAATAATGAAGGTCGGCAGTGAGGCCGTGAGGATTGACGAAGTGGCTATCTAAGGCCCCCAATAACTCAGCTTTGTGGTTCATAATGCTAACAAAATTTTCAACAGATCCGGCTAAATATTCGGCAATCGCCACTGCGGCATCATTGCCTGAGCGTAGCAAGAGACCCGTCACTAATTCCCGTAGTAAGATTCTCTGACCAGCAGTTAAGTGCATTGACGAGCCAGCTGTACCAGCAGCCCGCATACTGATCGTTACCTCATCGTCAAGATGGCCACTTTCAATGGCAATGATGGCTGTCAGTACTTTGGTGGTGCTAGCAGGTGCACTGCGCGTGCGACTATTTTTTTCATACAAAATCGTGCCTGTCTTGGCATCAATCAAGATAGCTGACTCTGCACTAATTTTCAGTGGTGCACTGGTCGCCATCTGGGTAGGTAGGCAGAGCAAAAGACATAGTATGAAGGCACTTTTTAGCTTAACTGATAAAGACATGACAATCCCCCTCCGCAACGTTAGTACAGTATATTTTAAGAAGTGCATAATCATTCGTGTTGCCAGGCATATCTTTACTCCTTATTGCGTAATATCCAATGAGGTAGTGAGGAGGTAAGAACATGATGATCGTGCGTCCCAAGTTTTTTGGCGTGGTATTTGGCGTGGTACTCGCGACTACTGTCGTTGTGCAGGGGCTACTAACAGATAATAACAAGGTAATAAAAAAAGTGCCAACTACTCATAAGGTAGTGGCGCTGACAATTGATGATGGACCTCATTATAAAACTACACCACAAATGCTGGCAGTGCTGAAAGAAAAAAATGTGAAATTGACCTTGTTTATTTTAGGTGAAAATGCGGAGAGTCATCCAGAAATTTTGGCTCAGGCAGTAGCAGATGGACACGAAATAGCGATTCATGCTTATAGCCATAACTCCTTAGCTAAGATGAGCAAAGCGCAAGTAGGGGAGGAGCTGGATAAGGCAGAAAAAACGATTACTGTGGTAGCGCCAAAACCCACTCTATTTCGCCCACCAGGTGGTGCATATAATGATACTGTAACTGCAGAAGCTGGGAGGCGTGGTTATACTACCATTCTATGGTCCATAGATCCTGGTGACTGGCGCCGTCCGAGTGTAGCGCAGGTTGTGGACAACGTTATGAAAAATGTTGAACCTGGTAGTATTGTACTGCTCCATGATGGCCAATATCCATTACCTACCCCTGAAGCAATTGGTATTATTATTGATAAGCTGCGTGCGCAAGGCTACAGCATTGTGACGGTGAGTGAATTGCTGCAGTACTATGAAGTCAGACCATAGTACTGCTTTAACTTTTATGGAGTATCTTGATAGGGAACCAAATGTTGCCAATGGGATTGAATGAGTTGATCATAGCGCATAATAGTGGCAGTACGTTCATTGCGTAAGGCTTGGATAGAACTTAAAATATTTTGGTTAAAAGCATAGACGTTCTGTTTGGAAACCACTACAGGGGCATTATACTCTTGTAGCTTAGTGGCCACTCTGACGTTAGCCTTACTCTGTTTTATAATGACTGCCGGCTCTAATATATCTGAGCCATCATAACGGTAGATAAGGCAATTAGGCTGTATGCGATCAATAACATTTTTGTTATCCCCATCCCAAAAAATCGTACTATTGCAGCTGGGGCAATTGGTCAAATCTGAAGTCAGCCAAGCATGGCAGTGATTGCAAATAATTCCGGGCATATATTACACCTCCTGATGGTAGTCTGCCCAATAGCTATTGTAAATATTAAACGGTATAATATACAATAGATAGGCAAATAGTTATAATATCCGTAGAAATAATATGCAAAAGAATTAATATATAGGATGTGTTTATATGTTTTGGAATCGTGAAGTAGAAACTCTCACTCGAATTGATATGGTCGCATGGCAAAATCATAAAGTAAAAAGAATCATTGAACGTATTTATGAGAAAAGTTCATTCTATAGCAAAATTATGGAAGAAAACAGTATAAAGCCAGCAGATATTCAGGCTGTAGATGATTTAGTTAAGTTGCCCTTGACCAATAGGCAAGATGTTGCTGACAATTACCCGTATGGATTATTAACCATGCCAATGAGTGGGGTCTCCCATATTCATACAAATCAAGATGTGGAGAATAGGCCTACTGCCGTTAGTTATACCAGGAATGATATGGTCATGTGGACAGAACTTATGGCTCGCATGTTGGTTGCTGGTGGGGTTAATGTGACATCGGTATTTCAAGTGGCAGTCAATGGACAGCAGTACCCAGGTAGTTTGGGATTACATTATGGTGTACAACAGGTTGGGGCTACATTCGTGCCCGCTGATGGAGAGAATATGGACCAGCAGATTGTACTGATGCAGGATTTCAGTGTTACTGCAATATTCTCCACTCCCGGATATCTGCTGGCATTAGCTCAAACAATGAAAAAAATAGGGATTGTTCCAGAGCAATTGCCCTTGCAAACTGTATTTTGTGGTATACAACCTCTAACGGGCAATACCGCTGAGCGCATTGAAGAAGAGTATAAGGTACAGGTACTAGAACTATATGGTCTGGAGGAAATTTTCGGTATGGGTATTGGTGGCGAATGTCATTGTGCAGATGGACTACATATTCAAGAAGACTGCTTTTATCCTGAAGTCGTAGAAACAATGAGTGGGCAAGTATTGCCAGCAGGGCAAGTTGGTGAGTTGGTGCTGACGAGTCTCACATTAGAGGCTATGCCCCTTATTCGCTATCGTACAGGTAGACGAGGTTACCTTGACTATAGTCCGTGTATTTGTGGACGAACGCTGGTGCGATTAAAAAAATAATTTTAGAAATAAAGGATAATTAAATTGTATACAGAATACATAATACGTTAGTAGAAACAAAATAAGCAGCAATTAAAAGGAGCGATATTTATGCCATTACAAACATTTGTTACTCATCATTTGGTAAAAGGCAATGATTTGAATCATCATGGGACTCTGTTTGCCGGACGCGGTGCAGAATGGCTTGTCGAAGCAGGCTTTGTAGCGGCCTCAAATATGACGAATCCTGAAAATACTGTTTGTCTGAATATACATGGTATGGTGTTTACTCGCCCAGTACCAAAAGGCAGTATTATTCGTTATGAAAGTAAAGTGGTTTATGCTGGGCGGACAAGTATGTCTGTGTATATAAAAGTCATGATGTCTAAGGATGAATCTTTTGTATTAGATGGTTTTATGACATTTATTCATGTCAATAAAGAAGGGCGCTCAGCTCCTCATGGCTTGGTGGTTGTCCCAGTTGATGCTGAGGATATTGTTTTGCATCAAAAGGCGAAGGCATTGCTTAAGAAATAAGTGGCGCAGTACATGAAAAAAGGGTTCTGAGATGAAAAATCTCAGAACCCTTTTTGTACAATCTTAGTAATAATCGCCACTATCACGGTAACCTTTTACAATATCTACCAAATTGTCACTTTTAGGATGTTTATTCAGTAGTTCTAAAAATTGCAGGGAGCTTTCAAAGCCCACACTCCAAGCAAAGGCGCCGCTCGCAGTGTACGTCGCAAAAATAATTTCCTGTTCCAAATCCACAGGCATTGTGCCGTCGACATCTGTAATCAGAGCATACTCTTCATTGTCGATTGGTTCATAAATTAGAGCACTACAGCCGCCCTCGATTTCTGTTTCATAAAAGTCAAAAGGTTCATAAGCTTCTAATAATGTGTCTTCATCCATGTCGCATCATCCTTTATTATTGATAAAATTAGTATAACCTAAAATATCATGAAGTATCTGTTCCTTATCTTAAAACAGGTATCGGCATTTGACAAGTAAAAAATTTAGGATAATAGTATGAAAATATGTTAAAATTCTATGATGAAGGATAATGGGGCGAAAGGATGATGATATGAAAATTTTAATAGATGCCGATGCTTGCCCAAAGAGAGTACTGCAAATATGTATAGAGCTAGGGGCTAAGTATGCTGCTCAGGTGTGGACAGTAGCTAGTTTTAATCATAATATTATCTCGGATTATCATTTCGTAGTTGGTGATAATGACCAGGAGACTGATATTAAGGTGCTGAATTTGACTGAGTGTGGGGATGTGATTGTAACCCAGGATTGGGGTCTGGCGGCGATGGCGTTAGGGAAAAAGGCCCGCTGTATAAGTCCAGCGGGGCGCGAATTTCACAATGATAATATTGATTTTCTGCTAGAAGAACGTGATATGAAAGCCAAGCTACGCCGCAGTGGTGGTAGAACCAAAGGACCTAGTAAACGGACAGTACAAGAGGATCTAAGGTTTCAAGAGTGTTTAGACGGTATTCTAGGAGATGGAATAAAGGCTACATAGCCGGTGCTTGCATTATCCTGGACAAGAAAGTCCCACTGGTATAGTTTGCAGGTTTCATCCCGGTTGGGATCATTGACCATAACCTCATTTCCCTCTGTAATGTAGGCATATACGATGAAATGTCCGCTTTGCGTAAATTCACCAGGGCCATGGGCGCCGATACAGGGAATGCCCAGGCGTAGTGCAGCAAGAACTTCATCAGGGTCCCATGTTTGATAGAGTGGGATACCGAAATGTTTGCCAGCCGCCATAAAAAACCCCCAGCTGGTTCCGTCAGATGTCGGATAAAAACTATTGATAACAGCAAAGTCAGCGGCCCGAGGTGGCGTAAGATTGATGCCGTAAAATTGTGCAATCATTGTAAAGCAGGTAGGGCCACAGCCTGATGCGGCAATTGTACTTGAAGCATATGGATAATCACCCCATCGTTCATCCCATTGTTTGAGTAGTGGTACCTGATTGGACATATATATATACCTCCTCTAAATATCTATTTACATTTAGGTGGCGTGTTTAATGAAACACGCTCTATAACATAATCTCTTTCAGATTATTATATGCGTATCGCCAATAAGAAGGTGCCTACAGACATAGGCTCTTTTAGATGTGTGGTATGCTTAGACTGAGGTGTAGTACGATGCTAACGTTTTATAAAACTGTTCAAGGTTATGGCCAAACAGAAATTGAGATAAATAGATCCCGCTTTATAGCCTATGTTGAACGGGTAGAAAGTGAAGAAACTGCCGTAGCCTTTATCAATCAAATCAAGAAGAAAAATTGGAATGCGACTCATAACTGTTCGGCCTATATGGTCGGCGAGAATGATCAGCATCAAAAAGCCGATGATGATGGTGAACCCTCGGGCACGGCTGGTAAACCCATCTTAGAGATCATTAAGAAATCCGAACTGAAAGACATAGTCATCGTGGTTACTCGTTACTTTGGTGGTATTAAGCTCGGGGCAGGTGGGCTTATTCGCGCCTATGGTAAAAGTGCTAATGCAGGGATTAAAGGGGCGGGTATCGTTGAGCGGTATGGGCATACTCGTATTGCCGCCGAGATTGATTATAATATGCTCGGCATGCTGGAAAACCAGCTCAGACAGCAGGGCTATATCATTGCAGATAAACAGTTTGCAGATAAAATAACGTTGATTGTTTTAGAAAAATTAGGACAAGAAGAAGTGATCAAACAGAAAATAACCGATTGGACAGCAGGTCAGGTAGTATTTGGTCATGTGGGCGAAGTATATGTAGATATCGCGATGCCGTGTTTTGAGTAATTGAGAAGAATAAATGGCATAATATAAGAATTATCATATAAAAAATGGTTATTTTAGATTAATATGCGAGCTTTTTTGGACATAATGCAGGAAATATGGGTTCTATGCCGAACACTGAATAAAGCAAAAAAACCACGAGGGAGTTTTAAACATGACGACAACCAACACTGTTATATCTTCAAATTTTATTCAAAATATTATTAATGAAGATTTGAAAGTCAATAAACATAATAGCCGGGTACATACCCGTTTCCCGCCTGAACCTAACGGTTACCTACATATCGGTCATGCCAAATCAATTTGCCTTAATTTTGGTATCGCCAATGAATATAAAGGACTGTGCAATTTACGGTTTGATGACACCAATCCGAGTCGCGAGGAAACTGAATATGTGCAGTCCATTCAAGAAGATGTGAAGTGGCTGGGCTTTGACTGGGATGACCGGATGTTTTATGCCTCAGACTACTTTGATCAAATCCATGAATATGCTATTCAGCTTATCAATGCGGGCCATGCATATGTTTGCGACCTAACGGCGACGCAGATGCGAGAATATCGAGGGACTCTAACTGAACCAGGTACTCAAAGTCCTCATCGTAACCGCACCGTGGCAGAAAATTTAGCACTGTTTGCAGGCATGAAGGCAGGAGAATTTGCTGATGGCTCAAGAGTGCTAAGGGCTAAAATTGATATGTCCTCACCTAATGTCAATCTGCGGGACCCGATTTTATACCGTATTATGCGGGTAGAGCATCATCGCACAGGAAATAAATGGTGCATTTATCCCATGTATGATTATGCCCATCCTATTTCAGATGCGATAGAAGGTATTACTCATTCTATTTGTACTCTAGAGTTTGAAGATCATCGTCCACTGTATGATTGGCTGATGGCAGCGCTGAATATGGAAAATCCTCCCCAACAAATTGAATTTGCTCGTCTGAACGTGACCAATATGGTGATGAGTAAACGTAAACTGCGGGTGTTGGTCGAAGAAGGCCTTGTAGATGGCTGGGATGATCCTCGGATGCCAACCCTCTCAGGACTGCGTCGCCGCGGTTATACCCCAGAGGCCATTCGGAATTTTTGTGAACGGATTGGGGTGGCTAAAAGCAATAGCACTGTTGATATTGCCATGCTTGAACACTGTATACGAGAAGAATTGAATACAAAAGCGTTGCGAGTGATGGCTGTACTGCGTCCGCTTAAAATCGTGATTGAAAACTATCCTGAGGGACAAGTTGAAGAACTCGAAATTGAGAATAACCCAGAGCAACCTGAAACAGGAATGCGTACCATTCCATTCTCCCGGGAACTGTATATTGAACAGGAGGATTTCATGGAGAATCCTTCAAAAAAATTCTTCCGCTTGGCACCTGGTAAAGAAGTGCGCCTGAAAGGTGCATATTTCATTAAATGTGAACAAGTCATTAAAGATGAACAGACTGGGGAAGTCATTGAACTGCGCTGTACCTATGATCCTGAGACCAAAAGTGGTACAGGGACAAGCACCCGCAAAGTCAAAGCTACTGTGCACTGGGTGTCAGCAGCCCACGCTGTTAAAGCGGTCGTACGCTTGTATAATTATCTGCTATCAGAAGTCGAGCAAGATACTGAGCAAGGTGATAAGGATTTCAAGGACGACATCAACCCGAGCTCCATGGAAAAGCTGACGGCTTGTATGGTTGAACCAAGCTTGTTACAGGCTGTTGCCGAAAAACGGTATCAGTTCTTACGCCAAGGTTATTTTTGTCTTGATGCTAAAGATTCAACGGCAGAAGTACCTGTCTTTAACCGCATTGTTGGACTACGAGATTCGTGGGCTAAAAGCCAAAAAGCGTAACAACCCATGACGCAAAAAAAACACCTCCAGTGATAAAAAATCATTGGAGGTGTTTTTCATTAATTCTTTTTCCCTTTAACCCTAAGTGGCTTTATTTCCATATTGTTTTTCTGCAAATAGTCTTTTAACGCTTGATTGAGAATTAAAGCCTTTGCGCTTTTCTTTCCCTCTGTCATATCGGCGAGGGTTTGGTAAATGTCATTTTCAAACCAACAAGTATCTTTTATGTATAGTTGTTTAAAATGTTCTTTGGGAATTTTAGTTAAGGGTACTAGCGTATCAGGGATTATATCGGTAGTCGTCTTCTCGGTATTATTTTCATTTATTATGACGTCTTTATGGTCAGCAGTAGTAACCGGGGTCGTTATACTCGATTCCCCTTCCTGAGGAATAAGGGGTTGAATTTCTACGTTATCGGTAACGATAGTCTTTTTAATTCTTGGCACGTTACATAAACCTCCTTAATATAAATTAGAGTATGATATAAAAATTTCAGAGTTAAAAATTAACTTGCCTAAAAAATTCCTTTTATACTTCCATTATATCAAAATTTATCATAAATGCAATCATTGTGTAATGCCAAGGTTCTCACCGATGAAAAATGGTGATATAGTGGGAATTTACTTAACTGTATATTATTTCACATGTAGCCGCCTTGCTCTTGATGAGTGAGGCGGATTTTTATTTTGAAATTGTAGCAGAAATTGCTACTCTGTCATACTTTTGTCATATTTCTATATTATATTTAAAATAACAAATTAAGGGGGTGATTTATCATGAAAAGAATCATTAAAAAAATAGCCATTTTCTCAATGATAGGTATGATGCAAATAGGCTTAGGTACATCAGTAATAGAAGCTTCACCGTTATATAATGCACCAGCCTCTATGCAGTACCACGATGATCGACAAGATCGAGATCAAGATCGGCATGAACGAGAAAGAGATAGACGGCATCGTCATGAACGAGAACGTATTGAAAATGAACGGCATGAACGCGCAATGGAACGGCGCCATCATGAGAGTTATCAAGAGTGGCGTGAACGTCAGCACCGCGAAAGGGAACGACATGAAGAAAATCAGAGGAGAATTGCCCACGATGTTTTGGATTTGATTCTCGATAAATAAGAAAATGTGGGTGGATATGAGCTCACCTGCTTTTGACTTTGAATCAATAGGCCGGGGGGCATCCGGGGTTACCAGTAAATTCAAGGGATTGCAGGTATGCAGTCTCTTGAATTTTATTTCCTCATATTTGCGTTGTAGGAGGTTTTAATTATGCAGTAAGGTATTTCAATTAAAAGTAGCATATAGAATATACGTTGCACTTTTATTTATGATTATTGGTGTTGGTTTTTAAGCATTAAGGGACAGGTGACATAAGAAAGGCCTTCGCATAACCTGCGAAGGCTTGTAACAAGGAAAAGAACTGACTAAAGCCGTTATTGATATTGGCAAGCAGCTATTAAAGTATAATCTTTATCAATGGGGCATCGGCAGTTGCGGCTATTAACATTTTAATGCCTAGTATCGGAAGTTTTGCCAGGGGGACCTTATTAGGTGCAATAAGTGCAGGGTTAATCACCTGCCAAGCTGGTAATGCTAATCATAAGGCAGGTGGTATTGTGGAACTATTTATGATTTTTGGACTCGGTATATGCTTATTGCTAATATGTGCAGGTATGGTGCTGTATTGAGTGGGATGATTAGTATATGCGTTGGTTACTAGGTGGTAGCTGTGTTTCTATGGTTTTTATAGAACTGTTTAAACTAGCAATGCTACTTGAAAGTTGAATAATGTTAGCGATATTGGCAATTGGATTACAAGCCAGCTGTTCAATAATTTCTTGTGACACTGACATTGTAAACACCGCAATAGCATTACCAGTAATTGCGGCTAACTGAGGAAATTCAATAGTCTTATTGGCCTTACATACTAATTTTTCAATATTTAAGATGCCGCAAGTCGCAAAAATATCATTGGATTTATGGTAATTCATCGGTTTTTTATCCCCTCCTCTCTATAACATAATATGTTTATATTATTTAATTTGTACTAAGTACAGTAATAACAATGCTTTGACGGTATTGCTTCTTAATCTGTCCCTTACGGAGTGATATCAGGGACAAAATACTGCATAATACTGCACAAATAAAGAAAAGCATAGAGTTAATAAATTCTATTAAGCCTTTAATTACAAGGGTTTAAGGGCTTTATATAATCTTTAATTATTGTAAACTAGATAATGCTATTAGAATGGCATACAAGAGGTCGTCGGTTCGATCCAGTTTATCTCCACCAGTAAACAACATAGACCGTACAAGGCTCGGTGAGCTCTGTACGGTCTATGCTGTTGTTTAAAAGTAGCTATTTGGGGTCAAGTATGCTTATATGCTTCACTGCTACTGTAGTAAGCTCGGATATAGCCATTAAAGTGCTATCCCCTCTGAGCTGCACCTCTATTATAAGTATGCTAAGATTTAGCATACTTATAAATGTTTTTTGCTATTCCAGAGTAGTATATATTAGTACTCCTAATCAGTTTAATCCTAGCCGTCGTATCTGCGACCCCATCCTTGCCCATGATGACCCCAACCGCCATATCCGCCACCCCAACCATGATGACCCCAACCGCCATATCCACCACCCCAACCATGATGACCCCAACCGCCATATCCACCACCCCAACCATAATGCCCCCAACCGCCGCCATATCCGCCACTTCCAGTACAGTAGCAAGAAGCACCACCAGCGTGACTATAACAGGTGCAATTGCTACCGTGATTGCCTCCGATATAGTATCCTCCATGTACATTACCGTACCCATAGTGAGAGTAATTACCCCACATACCTAACGTCTCCTTCTTAAATTACTTTATTACATATTATGTAATAAAGAGTATAAGTGTGTTACTAATTATGATTCGCCCCCACGCTATTTATTGTTTGCTTATAATATCACTCATTTTAGCCATTGCATTTTTCTTCATCTCCATAGTGGGATGTACATAAACTCTTGCAGTAAATATTGGATCAGAATGTCTTAATATTAATGAGGTTGCTGCTTTAAGATTTTTTGGATGGAGCGGATAATTTTTGGTATTGGTTTGCATCAGTTTAAAAGCAAGTGTCACTAACACTCTCACCAAGTAGACATAAAAAAGCCTTCGCAGAACCTGCGAAGGCTTGTAATTTATGGTGACACACCGGGGAATCGAACCCCGAACCTACTGATTAAGAGGTAGTATAAACGCTTTAGTTTACGTTTTATTATGTTTGAGAACGTAGTATTTTAAAGGGCTTGTAGGTTTTATCTTATTGGAATTTTTGTTGTTTTTAGAGTGCTTTTTTCAAAGTAAACACTAAATAAACACTAAACACCACACTGGATAAAGCTATATTGTTCCTATAGTTTAAGCACTTGCAGAAATTGAATAAACAATAAAATCAAGGATCCAATTGGGGAGCTTTTTCTTCAATATAAAAACGTTGACGTAAGCTTTGGCTATTCATTGGATTGTCCTCGAGATAATGTAGACATGCTGATGAATGTGAATATTTAGTTGCACTTACATATGACCTAGTAAATGTTTGTTATTCTGTACAAATTGGGAGAAAATTTTAACGAGCGGATTGGCATTAGAATCGATAACGCCCAGGGCCGTTATTCGCTTAATTGGCATTCGTAGTGGAATAATGCTAATCCCTTGGTCGCGAAATGCATTCGCAACACTGAAGGTTAAAAAAGTAATACCAAGTCCCGAGGCCACTAAACCAACCATGGTATCTATTTGATTGCTTTCACAAATAATTTCTGGGATAAACCCTACAGTTTTGCAGCTAGATTCACATATATAATGCATAGTGTTGTCTGATCCCATCAGGATGAATTTTTCGTGTTCAAGATCTTTTAAATCTATTATAGGTGACTGATTTAAGTTAACGTGATCTTTAGAAACTACGACAACTATATTATCTTCAATTAGAGGCGTAACTTGAAATTGCTTGTATCTCTTTAGGATTGGCGGAGTTAAGAAAGCAACGTCAATGTCGCCAAATAACAGTTTCTCGGCTAGGATAGAACTACCTGCTTCCGTAAGAATTAATTCTATTCCAGGATGAGCTTTGTGAAAGCTGGCTATTAAGTTGGTGATGCCAAGATACCCCATTATAGGTAAAGCTCCAATGACTATATGCCCCGCTTGCAATGAACTGTATTTTTGCATAGCATAGGAGGCCTGATTGATTTCGTTTATCACACGGCATGCATACTCGTAAAACTCCTTGCCAGCATCGGTTAAAACCACATTTCTCGTATTACGTTTAAAGAGCTGCACTCCAAGTTCGCTTTCAAGTTTTATAACCTGGTGAGACAAAGACGATTGAGCAACATGAATTATATTGGATGCTTTAGAAAAACTATGATGTTTCGCAACTGCAATGAAGTATTGTAATTGGTTTAATTCCATAATCATCACCTAGCGTAAAAGTCGATAAATCAAATCTAACATATGTATTTTCCCGATAAATGGTTTTGTAGTACAATTATAACATAAATTCTATAATATTCAATTAACCCATTAATATATGAAAGATATTTCACTTTAACGCAAAATTTATTATACTTCCATAAATATTGCCCCAAACGTTTATTTTGGTGATCATAAAAACATAAAAAGAGAGAGATAAGGGGGATGCTAGTTGACTTGCAAAAATCAAAAGATATATGATGTGATAGTTGTCGGCGCAGGAGCAGCTGGTGTTGCTGCTGCAATTGGTGCAGCAAATACTGGTGCAAAGACCTTGCTAATTGAACGCAATCCTTATTTCGGTGGACAAGCAACACATTCAATAGTGTCTACTTATTGCGGCTTTTTCACTCAGAGTAATCCTCCAGAACAAATAGTAGGAGGTATAGGGCAAAGCGTTTTAGAGAAACTGTCAAAGCTAGGGTATTATAACGGTCCTAAACGAACTCCTAACACAGGAACCTCTATAGTTCCATTAGATATGGAAGCAACAAAGTTTGCGTTGGACCAGTGTCTCTTAGAATCTCCGGTAGAGGTGCTTTTGCACTCTACATTAATTGCAGTAGAGGTGCATGATTGTTGCGTTTATTCCATTACATGTGCTGCTGATGGTGGTCAGCAAACTTTTGAAGCATTTGCATTTGTCGATGCTTCGGGAGAAGCAAACTTAGCTGCACTTTCAGGCGGAAAATGTAGGATTGGTGACTACAAAGGTATCTTCCAGGCATCTACGTTGGTATTTCGTATCGGTGGGGTTACACTTTCTGCTGATGCACATCCATTAAAAGTTCAAACGGCTATCTGTAATGCCAAGGCTGCGGGTATCCCTCACTTGACTAAGCAATTAGGAACAGTCATTAGGATGTCAGGGCCGTCAAGTGATGTAATAGCAATGCTGGCAGACGAAGATGCCAATGGCCTTGATGCTTGGAACCTTACTCAATGTGAAATATCTGGGCGACGTCAAGCTTGGGCATATCTTGAAGCCTTCCGTCGTTACCTGCCAGGTTTTGAGAATGCCTATCTGGTTCAAACAGGACCCAAAATTGGCGTTCGTGAAACCCGACACATTATTGGAGCAGACTCTGTAACGAAAGATGATGTGCTAAATGCAAGGCGTCATCCAGATGCAATAGCCTGTGGCGGGTGGCCTATTGAACTGCATCCCGGACAGGGGAAGGAGAATGTTTGGCTTCCGATAAAAGATCAGTCTTACTACCATATTTCGTTAGGGGCGTTAAAACCAATTAATTTGAAAAATGTTTGGGCAGGAGGACGAATCATTAGTTGTGACCCATACGCTTTTGCATCTGTTCGTGTTATGGGAACTGGCTTTGCAACTGGTCACGCAGCTGGAGTTGCAGCCGCACTACAACAAGATTCTACTTATCCAGATGTAGAAGTTATACGAAAAGAATTAATGCGCCAAGGCGCGATATTATAAAAGACGAGGTGATTAGTGATGAATATACGCGGCGTTAAAATTACGTGGGTACAAGTAGGGGTGTTATTTATTGCGTGGCTCGCATTCTTATTTTCTTTCGTGGACAGGCTATCATGGCCGCCAGTGATGCCTATAGCAAGTAAAGCTCTTGGGTTATCTGCTAAACAAGCTGGAAGCTACATGACAGCTTTTTATATTGGTTATGTGGTCACTCAACTGCCAGGAGGTCTTCTAACAGATAAGTATGGATACCGAAAAGTACTGATTGGATCATTTTTTGTCATGGGGATTTTTACAGCCCTCATGGGAACCATTACTTCTTATCAACAGGGGTTTGTTTATCGTGTTTTGGCAGGAGTGGGTTCTGGTGCCATATTCTCCGCTTGTGTTAGAGCGGTTTTTGACTGGTTTCCCGAAGAATGTCGTGGTACGGCGATGGGTGTTTTAATAACTGCCTCCTCACTAGGGCTTTCTGTTACCAACCTTTTTGTACCCGTTCTTGCTCAGGATCATGGCTGGCAGTTTTCTTTTTTCATCGCAGGACTTCTTCCTCTAGGAACGCTGGTGCTTGCTTGGGTGTTGCTTAAAGAACGCACACCGATTGAACACCAAAAATCCCCCCAAGCCTCTAATTTTTGGCAAGAAGTTTTTAGTTTAACTCAGAATCGGGGGTTAATGATTACTGCCCTAGCGGGATTCTGTGCCATGTGGGCTACCTGGGGTACGGCTACATGGGCTAATACGTATATCAATAAAAGTTTTAACCTTAGTCTAGTCCAAGTAGGAGCAGTGATGTCCACTTATGGGGCGGCAGCACTTATTTGTAAACCGATAGCAGGGTTAATGCACGACCTGCTGAGTGGTAGACGTAAGTATTTGCTATCTGTGATGCTTATATCATTCGGAATTTTATTACTGTGGTTCGGAACGAATACGAGCGTGCAAGTTCTATATATTCTTGCACCGTTACTCGGTATTACCGCATTTATCTATAGCCCTGTCATGAGTACCTTAGTAGGAGAGTTGGTTTCTCCCAATTTAGTTGGTACTGCTATAGGCTTCGTAAATGCAATCTGGCAGCTTGGATCACTTATTTCACCATTGGCGGTAGGTGCAGTAATCGACGCAACTAATAATTTTTTCTATGCGTTTGCTATGTTAGCCATTGGGCCAATAGCAGGGGCTTTCGTTATCCTATACATTAAGGAACCTCATCAAGCTGTTCGGTTAGTAAATGAAATACAGAAGACAGCGTAACACTCTCGTTAGCGCTTAATGTTCATAAGGAACGATTATGTTTTGAATACATAAATTAGAAAGTTAAATAAATTTTAATCGATTACAGAAATGAAGGGAGATGTGAGAATGACAGGCGACACCCAGATGATTGATGCTCAATTATTAATTAAATGGTTGCGAGTGATGACAGAGGGTATGGAAGCCCATCACGGTGATACATATTTTGAAGGGGCTGCGAAATCATATCGCGTCACAATTGCTGTTGTGCAATCTGGCATACTCGACATACGGCGTTCTGTAGAAATCGGGGGATAATATCTTGGTTATTCTACAGCTGTTACAATAGAGAAAGAATTCTTGAGAGTTTAGCAACCACTCTTTTATAATCATAATAAATGTAACAAAAATATGTTAGATGAACAAGATACACTAACTAGCAACGGTGGAGCTGTATCTGCCTATGCCTAACTTCTTCCGGATAAAGACAACTAAACAAAAGTCATATTCGCAGTCTTCAAAACCGTTTGCGTCGCCTTAACTGCCCGATGGGTGGGTTCAATTCCTACACGCACCCGCCATAGAGAATATAGGGCTTCCGAGTTTTTTACCTTGGGGGCTTTTTTTATGTTGATGAGTGTCTGCGGTACGATTTGCGGAACGATTACGCAATAAAACGTAATAAAACTATGTGGATTTATAGGTATTACATAGTATTTGCAATCATTAGGGTGGAATGAGGTATGTGAATAACTTCGTGCAATTTCCAATTTATTATGTCAAAAAATAAGTAGCTATCATTGGGTATTACTTACTGGAAGATAACTTATTGTCTAAGGGGAGGGGCTATTATGGATAGCGAGAATATTGACTGCGAATACTAAAAATGTTATTTATGGCTAATTTAACTAAGGTATTGTTTTCCCAAGCCGTGGGTCGAGAGTTCGAATCTCTTCACCCGCTCCAGTAAATTCAAGCCTTCGCAGGTTATTGCGAAGGCTTTTTTAGTGCGTTTGTATGCTATTTGTATGTTATTACGCTTACTACAGTAAGTAAGAAGTAGATAATTTAAAATAAACATAGTCTTTGAATAAATTGGTCGAATATGAAAGCTAACTCCATGTTTTAATGCCCTCTCAGGGGATAGGTATCAGGAATTCTAAAAGACAAAGACTTTAGCGTGTCTAAGAAGCGTGAACGCTAGACCTTAATGGAGATTCTGAAAGGGCTGAATTTTGTATTGTTGCCAAAATCTATTACAGGAAATGACCAATATATGGTCGGACATGCGATTGGAGAGCTGGAACTATTGCTTTTAACGACTAAAAAATTTAAATTTTTTGTGGGTCCAAAGCATCAGGCAAATAGGGAATGCTGTGAGACGGATAATTTCCGTCTTCTCCATATAAAGGGAAAACGATAGTAATTGTCGAAAAAGTAAGAAAATGTATCAAATAAAGAGGTATCATGATTGAAAGAAGAGGTATTTAGATTATTAAATTTAAAAATGAAAGGAGAATATTGGGATAGTGTAGATCTCGACTTTTTAAGCGATGAACAAGAGTGGAGTGATGATGTATTTACCTCTCTGATAATTGGAGCCAATGGGACGGGAAAGAGCTATGTGCTCTCGCTTATTGTTGACATTTTTCGGGATTTGCAAGCAACCAGGACGGAAAGTAAATTCAAAGGTATTAAGCGAAGTTATACTATTACATATCAGTTAAATAATAATGTTTTTACTATTGAAAATGATTCAAAGAATAAGAAGCGAGCTTGTAGAGATCATGAGGAGATCACGATTTCTGAAGTACTATTACCCAAAAAAATAATTGCATCATCGTTCATGGTAACTGACAAATTCACTTATGCCGAAAGCGATATGAACCAATCAAAGTTTTATGAGTATTTAGGAATTAGGGGAGCGTCAACTGGAACTGGAACTAAGACACACTTAAAAAAGGTTGGAGAAAACATAATTAAATCATCAACAGATCCTCATTTTATCAATAAATTGAAATTTATACTTTCATTTTTAGACATAAAATCAAAAATGACAATATACTTCGAAGTAAGGAAACGAAAATTCTTTAATGATGATATAAACAACCGTACTTTTACAGATTACTTTTTGAATTGGCGAAAGCGAAGCGATAGAATCACTGAACCATTCTTTGTAAAGCATTTTAACGCATTAGCAGAAAATGAAATTAGTAATCTTGTAGATTTTTTAAATAGAAAAGAAGGTAGTCTGTCACGTATCAATAATCGGTTAATATTAAAATATGAGCTAAACTTAAATGAATATGAATCAAATGAAGAAATAAGAAAGGACTTTGAATTTATAAAGAAATTAATGTTGCTGGATGTATTATCATCACCAAATATTGAAATAGAAAAAGAAACTACATTCGGGTTGGAGTACGCTAGCTCGGGAGAATATCATTTCATTTTCACAATGATAAATATATTATCTAATATTGAAAAGAACTCTTTGGTACTCATAGATGAACCTGAAATGAGTTTACATCCTAATTGGCAAGTCAATTATATTGGAGCTATAAAAAAATCTTTCAGGGATACTCATCTTGCCATTTTATATTAGCTACACACTCACACTTCATGATTTCTGACTTAAAACATGACTCATCATCGATTATATCCCTAAAGAAAGATGATGTGACCGGAAAACTGATTGCTAATTTGCATAGCGAAAATACTTTTGGATGGGCGACTGAAGATATTATTTATAATATATTTCAGGTTCCTACAACTAGAAATTACTATTTATCAAACGAAGTTGGCCAAATATTACATTTAATTAGTGAGAAAAATTCTGACCCAAAAGAGATAACTCAAAGACTAGAAAAAATTAAGCAAATTCAAATGAAATTAAAAGATGTGGATCCACTAAAACAAGTTATTAATAAATTGATTGAAAGGTTCGATAAATAATGAATCAACCGTATGTCTTTACTCGGGAAGATTTGAATTGTATTGCCCAACATTTCTCAAATTCTCACAAGGATTGGACCAAAAAAGGATTAAATAGAGTAAAAGGTAGAATAAAAAAATATTTATTAATTAGTCAAAGAAAAAAGTGCGTTTACTGTAAGTCGAAAATAAGGCAAGGGACCACAGCGATACCGATTGAACATGTTGTTCCAAAATCAAAATACTCCCAATTCACTTTTGAATCTAAAAATCTTGTTCTTTCGTGTCCAATGTGTAATATACAAAAAGGTACTAAAGAAACGTTAACAGATCCATTGGGTACTGCGTATCCAACAGATAAGGCGGGGTTTTTGATTATAAATCCGTACTTTGATAACTACGATGATCACCTAGAGATTATCGACGATATTTTTATTTGTGCAAAGAGTACAAAGGGGACAAAAACAATAGAAATATGTAAACTTGATAGGCTAGAGTTGGCGATAGAAAAAGCGGAAGACCAATATATAAATTCTGCAAATGCTCACACAAAGCTTATTCTCCAATTGATCAATACGCATGATGTTACTCTTCAGAAGAGGGTGAATGAAATTCTAAGTGTTATTGACGAGTTAATTTTTGAGAAAGCCGGATGAACGGTTGCTTAATTGACGATAGTAGTAGAGAGTGCGGAAAATTTTGTGTAACTAGGTTTGAAAGATCTTCCTTTATGGCAAGAATAGTAATAATACTATTAAAGTCAGAAAGGAAGTTTTTTTATGTCAATGATACCCCAAGAAGTCATCAGAGAGCTTATTAAGAACGAAAAATTTAATAATACTTCAGACGTGATGGAAGCAATAAAAGCTATGTTTAAGGACGTGCTACAAGAGGTCATGGAAGCTGAATTAGAGACTGAGTTAGGATACGAAAAACAAGAACGCAGGTCGGAAAATGTCAAAAATGATG